>MDSZ01069881.1_pt1 | contig 17911 bp, 15 predicted proteins | sample 811201 | NCBI WGS metagenome assembly MDSZ01 (sample SAMN05326647, study PRJNA326480) | marine metagenome | isolation source: seawater | place: Indian Ocean: North | collected 2010
AAAGACCCTGAGGCAGCATTTCTGGGATTTGCAAATTTATCTTTGAGTGACTCAAAATCTTTTTTTTTATATACACCTCGCCCCTTATTTCAATATTTTTCGGGAAGTCCTTAGATTGAATTCTTTTTGGAATATCTTTTATAGTTTTTAAATTTTCAGTTATTAATTCGCCTTCATATCCATCACCTCTAGAAAGACCAAATTCCAAATTACCATTTTTATAAGTTAAAGAAGCTGAAATACCATCAATTTTAGGCTCAACACTATATTCAAATGTACTGTCTAATGATAAATTTAAATAATTTTTAATTTTTTTTTCAAAATTAATAAGATCATCTTTATTAAAAACATTGGATAATGAGAGCATAGGGATCTTATGTTGACCTTTTTGAAAATTTTTTGAGGGTTTAAATCCAATATTTTTTGATGGTGATTTTTTATGACTAAGATAGTTGTATTTTTGCTCTAAATCTAAAATACTATATTTTAATTTATCATATTCCTCATCTGTAATTACAGGTTTATCTTTTGAATAGTAAAATTCGTTATGTTTAACTAACTCATTAATTTTATTGATATATTTTTTTTTTATAGACTCTCTTTCAGTCATTAAAATATTTTTGTTTTTATTTTTTCTATTAATGATTTTTTATTTTTATTTTCTTTTAACTTCTTTTTTGTAGATTCATAATTTTTGTTAAAAACTTTATAAGTTTTTTCATACCATTCACTAGATTGATAATTATAACCTAATAAGTAGGCATATTTTTTTGCTTCATCTTCAATTCCCAATTTATAATGTATCTCAACGAGTCTATGTAACGCTTCTTCAATGTAAATTGTATCATTATAATTTTCTACAACTTCTTTAAATCTATTAATTGCTGGTATCCATTTTTCTTTCTTTAAATAATATCTTGCTAAATACATTTCTTTTGAAGCCAAAACTTCATTTATTAATTCAAGTTTAAACCTTGAGTCCATTGCATAATCAGTATTTGGATAATTCTCTATTATAAATTGAAAATATTCTTTTGATTTTAAAATTGATTTAAGATCTTTAGTTTCATCAACTATCAGCTCATAATAAGTAATTGCAAGCAAGTAATAAGCATAGTCAGTTCTTGGATGATTTGGATAAGTTTTAAAAAATCTCTCAAGCTCATAAATAGTATCGTCATAATAGTCATCAACATAGTATGAATATGCTGCCATTAATGCAGATCTAGGAGCCCATACTGATTGTGGAAATAATAATTCAGCTTCTGTAAATTTTTTAGCTGCAGCAATAGAGTCTTTTTGACTTAGATAATCTAAACCTTTTTGATAGGCATCTATCATCTGCAAATCTAATTCTCTCTCTTCTATGACTTCAACATTAGATTTTTCTTTTACGCAAGTATTTAAAAGCAACAAAAATGCATAAATGATTATTGTGATATTTCGCATGTATAGTTATTAACAGAAATTAAAAAAATTTCTATTTTTATGCGATAGATTTTAGATAACTTCTGTCCAAAATTTGATATGGTAAAGTCTTTTCCTTTATTTCTATTACTGTAAAGTTAGATTTATCTGAAAAAAGTTTTCTCAATAATTTGTTTGTTAAACCATGGCCACCTTGAGAAGTAACTACAGTACCTACAATTCTGTATCCTGACAGGTATAAATCTCCCATACAATCAAGTATTTTATGATTCACAAATTCCTTAGAATTTCTTAATCCAGAGGAATTCAATACTTTTTTTTGATCAACAACTATTGCATTTTCTAAACTTCCACCTTTTGCAAATCCATTTTTTTTAAGTTTTTCAACATCCTCATACAAGCAAAAAGTTCTTGATGAAAAAATATCTTCCAATTCGTCGTTAAAGATATTTACTTTATTTCTTTGTGTTCCAATTAATTTGTTTTGATATTTGATTTCAAAATCTATCTCAGATGCAACTTTGGATTTATCTATGGATATTGTCTTGTTTCCATCATGTAATGAAACTTTTTTGTTTATTTTAATAAGTTTAATTGGTGTGGATGAACTTCTAAATCCACTTTGTAAAATTTTTTCGATAAAAACTTTTGCTGAACCATCCATAATCGGTAATTCTTGAGAATTTAATTCAACAATTAAATTATCTATTCCTAAACCATATAAAGCACCCATCAAATGCTCAACTGTTGAAACTTTTGTTCCAAATTCGTTTGATAAGGTTGTACATAAAGTGGTTTCTGTAACATTCTCGTATGAAGGTATAATTATATTATTTTCTTTTAAATCGACTCTTTTAAATATAATTCCAGTGTTTGGATTAGATGGAAGAAGATTTAACTCAACTTCTTTTCCAGTATGAAGACCAATTCCACAAAATGTAATTTTATTATTTATAGTTTTTTGATTTAAAATTGACATTAGGAACTTATATAAAAATTAAAGTCCCAAAAAAAAACAACTAATGTTACAATAAATTGCTATTTTTTACTGAAATATTCAAATAATTTCTCAAATAGACCTTTGTTTTCAATATTAGTGTTTGATATCTGGGGTTGTATTTGTTGATTTTCTATATTGTATTGAATGGCACTTTCACAACAATCTTTGTTTTGCTCATCTATAATTGACATTTCACTAATAAACTCAAATTCAGAGCCAAAAGTAAGCAGATTTTCATTTAGTACTTTAGATCCGTTGCCTATAAAGAAAAGCTTAAGGTCCGAGCTGAAAATATTATTTTGAACAAGTGGACAATTCATAAAAAGAAGTTCAATAATTTCTTCCAACCTAGAATTTATTATTTTTTGTAAATATTTATTTTCATTAGTATTATTTTTCTGTCTACTATTATTTTTTGAAAATTTTATTTTTTTAGCTTCTGCTTTACGATAATCGATATTTAAAATTTTTTTTATATCATTTGTAATGTGATTACCTCCTATATGAGTACTATTAAGATAAAGTAATTTATTGTTATAGAATATTGTGAGACTACTTTTATTTAATCCTATATCTATAAATGAGCTATATCCAATAATTCCCATTTTATTTATTATTCCTAATGATTTAATATAGCTTACACAAAATGTGTTTTTCAAAGAGATTTGATTTTTTGAAAATAATTTTTTAAATGTATCGTAGACTTTTTTTTGGATGACAATAAATTTTAACTCGATAATTACATCAGAAACTTGATCATGCGTATTTTCCAAATCTTCAACAACTTTGTTATCAAAAGAAATTTTAGATTTTATTGTATGTAAAATTTCTTTATCACTATTATTTAATTTGAAAATATTTTCACTTTCGTTTATTAAGCGATCTAAATCATTTTTAGTTATATTTTTTTTTTCAAAATTTTTTTGTATCGAAAAATCAAGGGTATGAATTGTATGAGAGTCAATCATAAGTATTACTTCATTTAAATGCAGATCAATATCTTTCTCAGCCTTAATAATAATTTTTTCAAATTCGTAATTTTCTATTAAATTTTTTTGATTAGCAAAATCAATCTTTTGTTCATAAAATAAATTTTGATTTCTTGCTATCTCATCATAAATAACTAATTTTGTACGAGTTGAGCCAAATTCTAATATTGAAACTGGAGAATTAATTTTCTTCATGACACAATAATTCTTTTTTTGATCCTTAAATCGATAACTTTTACATCTCTTAAGTTTGATTTTTCGATTATATTTTTTAAAATTCTCAAAGAATTATCTAACTCATCAGATGGTAGTTTAATTATTATTTTATTTTTATAGGAAATATCCCATCTATTTGATCTATACGAATAAAACTTATTGATATCATTAAAATCAAAACCAGCATTTATTAATTTATTTTTAAAATCTAAAAATTTTTTGATGTTTACTTGTCCTATAATTATAGGAAGGTCATCATCTATAAGTTTTACTTTTGTTATTTTTTTTCCATTTTCACCTATAAACATTTTTTTATTATCTTCAAAATAATATGCAATTATTTTTGTTTCTTTTAAGTTTATTCTTATAGAGGATGGATATTCTTTTTTTATCTCAAAATAACTTAGAAGGTTAAATTCATTTAATTTTTTTTGGATTTTATCTGAGTCAATTGAAAAAATGCTTAAATTTTGGAGATTATCTAAATATAAAGATATATCTTTATAGAGATCTTCGTCAATATTTTTGTTTATTGCTATTTTTTTTATTTTAAAAAAATTATTAAAATTATTTACCCAGTTAATGTTATGAATACTTAACAATACAAATAATAACAAAAAATATAAATATATTTTTTCTTTACCTATTAATCGATGCATCATTAATCATCCATTTTATTAGATTATAAAAACTTATGCCTTTGTATTTTGCAATTTCTGGTACTAATGATAACTCAGTCATTCCTGGCTGTGTATTTACCTCTAGCAAATAAAATTTATTATTACTAAATCTAAAGTCGCTTCTCGTAACACCTCTGCATCCAGTAATTTTATGTGCTTTAAGTGCGATATTTTCAACTTCTGCTATTTTTTTTCTTGGAAGATTTATAGGTAATATATGCTTAGTTTTAGCTTTTTTGTCATACTTAGCTTTATAATCATAAAATTTTCTACGGGGTACAAGTTCAATTGCGCCTAGTTTTTTATTACCCATTATTGCAACTTGTATTTCTCTTCCTGGAATATATTTTTCTATCAAAATTTCTCTTTCATGACTTAATTTTTTCAAATTTGAAGCAAAATTATATTTATTGCAAATATAAACACCAACGCTTGATCCCTCATTTACAGGTTTTATTACTACAGGAAAATTTAATTTTTTTTTAACATCATTTAAAATATTTTTTTTCTTTAATTTCATCTGATCTTTAATTATTAAAAATTTTGGTGTTAGTATCTTATTTTTTAAAAAAATTTCCTTTGATATCAATTTATTTATACAGATTGCTGAGGCCCTTACACCTGAATGTGTATATTTAATTTTTTCGTTCTCTAATATTAATTGAATATAACCATCCTCACCATATCTACCATGCAAAGCGTTAAAAATAATATTTGGTTTAAATTTTTTTAATTTTTTCAAAAAATCTTTATTTGGATCAAGAATTTTAGATATATAATCATTTCTAATTTGCTTATAAACTGCTCTTGCAGTTTTAATACTTATTGCTCTTTCCTTCGAATAGCCGCCAGCTAGTATTAAAACTTTTTTTTTCATTAATTTTAAGAAGTTAAAATAATTTCTAGTTCAAGATTAACTCCAGTTTTCTTATATACATTTTCTTTAATAAAATTGATAAGATTCTTCATATCTTTAGATGAAGCATTAGCCTCATTAATGAGAAAATTGCTATGTTTTGCAGAAAGCTTGGCATCCCCAAACATTTTATTGACTTTAGTGATATCAATCGATTCTTGAATTAACTGCCAAACTTTTTTTTCTGTTTGTTCTATTGGATTTTTAAAAGTACTTCCGCTTGTTTTTACTCTAACTGGTTGAGAAATTTCTTTTTTACTTTTTAACTCATTAACTTTTTTTAATATTTTTTCTCTACTTGATAAATTGCCTTTAAAAGTTCCACTTAAATATATTAAATCTTTAGATAGGTTCGTCGCTCTATATTTAAATTCAATTTGTGATGCGGGTATTGTTATAACTTTACCATCAAAATCTATTGCTTGGACAGAAACAATAATATCCTTAAACTCTCTACCATAACATCCTGCATTCATTCTGATTCCACCACCAATTGATCCTGGAATACAAGATAAAAATTCAAATCCCTCAATTTGATTATCCATTGCAAATTCAGAAACTTTTTTATCCAAGCAGGAGCTACCAGAAATAATTAAATTTTCGTTTAATTTTGATATATTATTAAAATTTTTTCCAAGTTTAATTACTACTCCTTCATAAGTATCATCATCAAAAAGTGTATTTGATCCAGCACCAAGTATGAATATCTTTCCTCGTTTTTCATATTTCTTTAGAAATAATGATAGATCTTTCAATGAATTTGCATAAAGATATATTCTTGATTTGCCACCAATATTAAACCAATTTAAATTTGATAATTCATGTTCAAATTTTAAACGAGAATTGTCAAAGAAATCTATTTTTTCTAAATCATCTATTTTCATTTGATCAATTTGGGTAAATTTCTCATCCAGGCAGATATTGTTCCTGCACCCATACCAATGACAATTTTATCTCCATATATGTTATGTTTAACAAACTTTCCTAATTCTTTTTCATTATCTATCAGTACAAGTTCAACATTCGAATTTTTAATTATTTGTTTAGCAAAATTATTATAATTAAATTTTAATTTAAGATTTTCGCCAGCTCTATAAATGGGACATAATAAAACTTTATCAGCAAATTTAAAGCATTTAGTGAATCTTTCCTTTAAAGAATTTAATCTAGAAACTCTATGAGGTTGAAACACGGCAATAATTTTTTTTGATCTATAAACACTCCTAGTAGATTTGAGTAATACGTTAATTTCTGTGGGATGATGAGCATAGTCATCATAATAAATACTATTCTGAAATTTAAATATAAAATTAAATCTTCTCTGCACGCCTTTGAATTCAAATATTGCTTTTTTAATTAAATTAGTTGAAATACCCATAAGAATTGCGATAGCGATTGATGCACAACAATTTTTAATATTATGGACTCCAACAATAGGAATTTTAAACGATTTAATTATTTTTTTTCTTTGATTAGGTAAATTAATTTCTAAATCAAATTTTGATATATTTGGATGAATTACTATGTTTTTAATTCTAAAGTTCGATTTTTCATTTAATCCATACGTAATTACATTTTGATTCTTAATTTTACTTATTATTGATCTATTATTTGGATCATCAATACAAATCAAAGTTTTTCCAAAAGTTGGAGTTTTTTCTGCAAACCTAATAAAGCTTTTTTTTAAATTATCTAAGGATCCATAATATTCAAGATGTTCTTCATCAATATTTGTAATTATTGAGTAAGTGAATGGTAAATGTAAAAAGCTTCCATCGGATTCATCTGATTCAAGAACGCACCATTCGCCTTTTCCAAGCTTTGCAGAATTGCCAATCGAATTTATTACACCCCCATTAATTGTTGTGGGATCTAAATTAGATTTAGAGAATATAGTTGAAACAATTGATGTAGTTGTAGTTTTTCCATGTGAACCGGCCACAACTACATTTTTATAAAGAGAGACTATATTTGCTAACATTTCTCCTCTTTTATAAATTGGTATTTTTTTTTTCTTTGCTTCTATATATTCTGGATTTCTTTTTTTAATTGCTGAAGAAATTACTAAAATCGTTGCGTTTGAAATATTCTTTTTTTTATGACCAATTTGGATATTAATTTTATTTTTTTTTAATCTCTCAATATTTTTCCCTGATTGCTGGTCTGAACCTTTTACATTAAATCCTAAACCTTTCATTATTAAAGCTAATCCACTCATACCAATTCCACCAATTCCTACAAAGTGAATTATTTCTTTTTTGCCGAGACTAATTTTCATTAAAGTATTTTATTAATTTTTTATTTAAATATTCCCATCTATGGTTTTCATTTAGTTTTTTAATATTTTTTTTCTTTTCAAAGTATTCATTTTTATTGACCATAATTTGATTTATTATTTTATAAATATCGCCAGAATTAAAGTTTTTTTCTTCTAATATCCAGCAACAATTCAAATCAAAATACCTTTTAGCGTTTAAATACTGATGATTATCTTTTGCATGTGGGAATGGAATAGCAATAAATGGTATATTCAGATGAGCTAGTTCTGCTATAGAGGATGCTCCAGATCTTGTAATAGCAATATCGAAATTATTATTTTTACAAAGAAAATTTTCCTCAAAGTAAAATAGATTGCTTGAGATACCGTTTGAATCGAAATCCTTTTTATAATTATTAATGTCAATGTTTTGAGGTAGCTGCATTGTTAACTCAATTTTATATTTTTTTGCCAATTTAATTATTTCATCTTTTAAATTTTTACTTAAAAATACTGATGCTTGACTTCCACCGATTGTTAAAATTTTCAAAAATTGGGTATTTAAGTCATTATTTGAATTGTTATTGTAAAAACATTTATTTAATATTGGGCTTATTTCAATTATTTTATGAATATTTTTTTTAGTTATACCTTTAATATTTTTATCATAACAAAAAATTTTGTTTGAAAAATTTAATAATAATTTATTTGATCTGCCAATAATAGAGTTTGGCTCAAATAGATAAATTTTTTTGTTCAATACTTTTGCAGCTAAAGATAAAGGAAATGACATATATCCTCCAGTACTAATAAGAATATCAAATTTGTTTCGTGATAAATGAATTAATGATTTAAAAAAAGAAAAAACCAGAAATATAATTTTTATTGGCAATAAATACTTTTTTTCTGGAATTTGTTTAACCTCAAAAATATTTCTTTCAATATGCTCAGGAATATATTTTTCTCCTCTTAAATCTGTATAAATTTTTACCTCAAATTGATCTTTTAAATGATAATATAGATTTAATGCTGGTACTACATGTCCACCAGAACCACCCGTAGAAATTAATACCGTCCTCAATTAATAAACCCTTCTTTTTGTTAAGTTTAAAATAATTCCTGAAACAATTGAAATACTAATTATCGATGATCCTCCATAACTTAAATATGGTAGAGTCATACCTGTTGTTGGCAAAATTCTTATATTTACCCCAACATGCACAAATACTTGCATTAATAAAAGTGATATTAATCCTGTAAGAATCATCTTAAATACATCATCTCTTAATTCTTTTATTTTTTTAAAAATATTGTAAGCAAAATAAATAAAAGCTAACATTATCAAAAGTATTATTATTATTCCAAATTCTTCAGAAATAACCGAAACAATAAAATCTGTATGTGCCTCAGGAATTTTGGAATTTAATGTGCCTTCCCCAATACCTTTTCCAAAAAATCCTCCATCTATTATCGCTTCTGATGCCTTTTCAGCTTGAGAGTAATTATTTGATGAGATATCAAAAAAAGAGGAAATTCTTATTTTAATATAATTAAATTTTTCAACAAAAAAAATTAAATATGAAATTATCGAAATAAAAAAACCAAATAATCCAAAAAAAATAATTAAATTTATTCCTGAGATAAAAATTAAAGCCAGCCATGTAAAAATTATCAACATAGATTGACCAATGTCTGGCTGAGAAATCAATAAAAGTACAATTGGAACAATTATTAATAAAGTTAATAAATATTTAAAATACAGATTATATTTTTTTAAATTCAACAATGATGCGAGTATAACAATATAAAATGGTTTAATTAACTCTATAGGCTGAAATCTGGGCAGCAATGGAAGGTCTAACCATCTTTTTGAACCTTTTACCTCTGCACCTACAAAAGGAACCAGTAACAATAAGATAAAACTTAAAATGAATAAAATTATTGATATTTTTACTATAAAATCTTCTTTAATTAATGAAAATAATAACATCATGAATAATCCCAACAAAATAAACAAAAAATGTTTAATAAAAAAATAATATGAATTTGTATTTAATCTATCTGAGGCTATCAAAGAGGTAGATGCTAAGGAAAAAAACAATCCAGCTAAAAAAAAAGAAATTATTAATATTAAAATTATTTTATCAATGTTTTTCCACCAATTATAATAATTGTCATAAATTTTAATTTTATTTATCATTTTTTAGTAAATTATTTGCTATCAATTTGTTAAAAAGTTTTCCTCTTTCTTCAAAGTTACTAAATTGATCGAAAGAAGCAGCGGCAGGACTAAATAAAATTGTTTTTGACAAAGCATCATATTTAATATCTTTTTTAATAGCTAATATCGCTTGTTTTAAAGTTCGTACAAATTTAAATTTAATTCTATTTTGAAATTGATTAACAAAATAATTTTTATTTAATCCAATTATGTAAGCAAAAATATTTTTATAATATTTTTTTGGTAAAATAAATTTATCTCCTTTTTTGTTTAAACCACCAACAATCCAATAAATATTTTTATAACTTGATAAAAGTCCAACTGTTGATGAAAAACTTGTTGATTTTGAATCATTTATTATTTTTAGTTTTTTTTTGTTATAAATTATTTCCTTACGATATTTCAAACCTTTAAAAATATTTAGTGATCTAAATATTTTATAATCCGAAAGTTTAAATTTTTTACAAATTAAATAAACAAAGTGAATATTGTTTAAATTATTTTCATCGAGTAAGTATAAATTTTTAATTTTTTTTTTAAAAAAATCTTTTTTATTATAAGTTACTTTATTTATTTTTGATTTAATTTTTCTATTTTTAATATTTTTTGTCAAAATTCTGTTATTTTTTTCAATATACGATTGTTTATTCTTTTCTTGATTATAAATTAATTTTAGTTTTGCATCTGCATATTTATTGAGATTTCCGTGCCTTTCTAAATGATCAGCATTAAGATTTAATATTGCTGCATGATCAGTTTTGAAATACTTGCTATAGAATATTTGATATGATGATGCCTCAATTACAAAAATTGTTTTTTTATTAATTTTTTTTTCTAATAGAGGTGGATTTCCAATATTTCCAACCAATCTTACATCTAGTTTATTTGATTTAAAAATATTAAATAACATTTTGCATACAGTAGATTTTCCATTTGTTCCTGTAATTGTAATTTTTGTATTTCCTGGAAAATTTAAACAAAAAATATCTATTTCAGTAATAATTTTTTCTTTGTTTTTAAGTAAATAATTTTTGAGCTTACATTTTTTAATATCAATTCCAGGACTTATAACTATATGATCAAATTTGTTATCTAAAATTTGATTGATATTTAAAAATATTTTTTTATTTTTGTTATTTTTTAAATTTTTATTATCGTCAAAAATATTTACATCGTTATTTTTATAAAGAAAATTTAAACATGATCTTCCCGAAATACCTAATCCGTAAATAAGTATTTTTTGATTTTTAATATTAACTTTACTTAACATTATCTTAATTTTAATGTTGCAAGTCCAATCATTGCTAAAATAAGTGAAATAATCCAAAACCTTATCACCACTGTAGATTCGGGCCATCCTTTTTTCTCGAAATGGTGATGTATAGGCGCCATCATAAAAATTCTCTTACCAGTTAATTTAAAAGATATAACTTGAACAATTACAGATACCGCCTCTAAAACAAAAAGACCCCCAGTAATTGCTAGAACAATTTCGTGTTTAGTAACTACACCTACGGCTCCTAAAGATCCACCTAGTGCCAATGAACCTGTGTCACCCATAAATATTTTTGCTGGAGGTGCATTAAACCAAAGGAAGCCAATTGATGCTCCAATAATTGATCCACAAAAAACTGCTACCTCTCCAACACCCTCAATGTAGGGTATTAATAAATATTCAGCAAAAATTATGTTGCCCGATACATAACTTATAAAAGCAAAACATCCTGCGACCAAAATTACTGGTACTGTCGCTAAACCATCTAATCCATCAGTTAAGTTTACCGCATTAGATGATCCAACAATTACAAATAAGTAAAAAGGTATAAAGAACCAACCTAAATTTATTACTAGATTTTTAAAAAATGGAAAATACAAATTAGTTTTTAAATCTGTTTCTATAAAATTATAAAAAATAAATAACGAAATTAATCCAAGTATAATTTGTATAAGTAATTTATATTTTGAGGAAATGCCTTTTGAACTATTATTTTTAATTTTTTTAAAATCATCAAATGCACCTAAAATTCCAAATGATAATGTTATAAAAATAAGCAACCAATTATATGGATTTAGTAGATCAGCCCATAAAAAAACTCCTGCAAATAATCCAATAAGTATTAAAACTCCACCCATAGTTGGTGTTCCTATTTTTTTTATAAGATGATCCTCTGGTCCATCCGAGCGGATAGGATTTGTAATTTTTTTTGAGGAAAAGTAGTTTATAAATTTATCTCCTATTAAAAATACTATAACCATTGCTGTTATGACAGCTAAACCAGTTCTAACTGTTAAAAAGTTAAAAAAATTTAAAAATGAATATGTATCTGAAAAACCTGTAAGCAAATTATAAAGCATAATTAATTATAAATTTTTTAATATTTTGTTCAAACCAGTTGAATTTGATCCTTTTACCATTAAATGACTATTATTAGGTAACTCTTTATTAATTAAATTTAAAATATCCATTTTATTATTTAATATTTTACCCCTTATTTGTGGTTTTAATTTGTTAAATGTATGTTTTGTTAATTTTCCGTAGGTAAATATTTTGTTAATTTGGGAATTATTTAACGATTTTGCAATTTCCTCATGAAGTTTTTTTGAATATTTGCCGAGCTCTAGCATATTACCAATTAAAACATATTTCCTATTTTTATCGGTAAATTTTTCATCAAATTTATGTAATGCAAACTTAAGTGAAAGTGGATTAGAATTATAACTTTCGTCAATTATTGTTATTTTTTTTGAACCTCGTTTATGGTTAATAATTGAACCTCTGCCTTTTGGAATATTGAATTTAAAAAATAGATCATTATTTAATTTTTCTATATTAAAATAATTAATTAAGATACCCAAAGAAGCTAGAATATTTTCTTTATAATTTAAAATCTTTTTTGAAACTAAAAAAGATTTTTCTTTTTTGTAAATTTTAAAATTTAATAAAAATTTATTATTTATTCTTTTTTGATTTAAAAAAATAACATCAGCTTTTTTGTTTTTTTTACTAAATGTAATAACTTTTAAATTTCTAAGCTTTGATTTTTTTAAAAAATATTTATAATACTTGTCATCCATGTTAAGTACCATGGTCCCATCTGAAACGATATTATTTATTATTTCACTTTTAGCTTCGGCTATTTGATTTAAATTTTTGAAATTTTCTATATGTGCGTATGAAATATTAGTAATTAAACCTAAATTTGGTCTGATTAATTTTGTTAAGTTGTCAATCTCCCCCTTTTTATTCATACCAACCTCCAAAACACAAAACTTTGTTGATTGCGGCGTATTGTAGATGGTTAATGGAACTCCATATTTATTGTTGTAAGAATTTTTTGAGAAATATGTTTTTGATAACTTGTTAAAGCAAAAACCAGTTAAATCTTTTACAGAAGTTTTACCTGCCGATCCCGTGATTACAATATTATTGGCATTTAACGACTTTCTAAAATTAAAACTTAATTTATTGAACAGTTTTAATGGACTATCATGATAAATTATTTTTGAATTTTTTGACCTTTTGTTTGTAATGGCTAGAATTGCATTATTTTTAATAGCTTCGTCTCCATAAAGGTTTCCATCAAATTTTTTCCCTTTAATGCCTAAAAATATTGAATTTTTTTTTATATTTTTTGAATTAATTGATGCATTGTTTATAAATATTTTTTTATTTAATAAATTTGTTTTAAAATTTTCATTTAAAATATTTGTTTTGAGAGATTTAGATAAATTAATATTTTTTATTTTAATTGCTTTTAAAATTTCATACTTATCAGAAAAAATTTTTCTTTTTTTATATTCTTGATAATTTTCATGTCCTTTACCAGCTACAATTAAAACATCACCTGATTTTAATTTTTTTATCGCAGTTGAGATTGCTTCTGATCTAGATGGAATTTCAAAAAGTTTATATTTTGAAATATTTTTTTTAATTTGATTTCTTATATTATTTGGATTTTCATTTCTTGGATTATCATCGGTGATAAATATTGAATCGCTATATTTATTTGCTATTTTGCCCATTATAGATCTTTTGTCTTTGTCCCTATCTCCTCCACATCCAAAAACTAGAGATATTTTACTTAAAGGATATTCTTCTCTTATATTTAATAATGTAGTTTTTAATGCATCAGGTGTATGTGCATAATCAAGTATAACTTTAGAGCTATTTTTAATATTTCCGATTTTCTCTAGTCTTCCACTAATTGGTTTAATTTTTTTTATTACCTTTAAAATATCACTAATTTTTAAGTTAGATAAAAGAGCAGCTCCAATTGCAAATATTAAATTTTTAACTTGGATTTTCCCTATAAGTGATGTTTTGAAAGAATATACTTTTTTTTTTATTGAAAAGTATATCTCTTTTTGATCATTTATTTTTTTTATATTTATAATATTTATAAATGAATTTTTATTTCCAAAGCTATACTTTTTTAGATTTTTCCTTTTAGATATATTGTTAAGTTGCTTTGATTGAATTATCTTTTCATCAAAAATTATATTTCCTTTATTAATTAATAATTTTTTAAAAAGAATTAATTTTGAATTAAGATAATCTTTGTAAGATTTATGATAATCAAGATGATCTCTAGATAAATTTGTAAATATTGCAGTTTTAAATTTTATTTTATCTAATCGATTTTGTTTTAATCCATGACTAGAAGCTTCTAGAATTACATTGTTAATTTTTAACTTTTTAAGTTTATTTAATATTTTATGTATATTAACTGGATCTAAGGTGGTTTTATCGGTCTTCAAATTAAATTTTTTACATAAAACTCCAAGGGTGCCAATTGCAGCAACTTTTTTTTTATTTAAAGATAATATTTGATAATAAAAGTTTGTTATTGAGGTTTTGCCATTTGTACCCGTTACAGCAATAATATTTTCAGGTTTTTTAGAATATAAATTATTTGATACCTCTGCCAAAAGTTTTCTAGGATTTTTGCTTTTAATAAATAAAATTTTGTTTTTATTTATTCCTTCATAATTTAAATTAGAAACAATTATTTTCGCACCATTATCAATGGCTTTATTTATATAAAAATTTCCATCAAATTTATTTCCCTTTATTGCAAAAAAAATATCGTTTGGTTTACAGTCTTTACTATTAAATTTAATACCTTTAAATTTAAATTGTTTATATTTTTTATTAATTTTTTTAATTGCTTTGCCTAATAACATTTAATTTAAATTCTTAGTATTTTGTGGCTAAAATAGGTCCTATTTTTTCAATTATTTTTCCTGTTACCTCAACTGCTGTCCATCCTGCAGTATTAAACTGAGTTCCTTTTATTTTCCATCCAGATCCATCTTTATATTCATATATATATTCTTTATTTGGCTTGGGCTCATCCAACATAACTATTAATACGTATTTAGGGTTTGAGGATGGAAATACTGATGCAAATGTATTAATCTTGTTTTTTGAATATCCTCCTAAAGCTGACTTTTGAGCAGTACCAGTTTTTCCTGCTATTTCATATCCATCAATATTAGCAAAACTTGCCGTGCCTTGTTTTGTTGTAACAATTTTTCTTAAAGCTAAATTTACTTTTTTAGATGTATCTTCAGAAATAATTTGCTCATATTTTATAACTCTTTTTTTTTCATCTAAAACTAACGTTGGTTTAATATCATAACCTCCATTAGACAATATTGAATAACCTTTCGCTAATTGCAAAAGTGTAGTTGTTATTCCATGCCCATATGCCGAAGTTGCAAGTTTACATTTGCCCCATTTAGATTTTATTGGAATTCCAACCTCTTCAATATCAAAATCTATATTGCCCAGTACTCCCAAATTTTTCAAAAATTTTTTAAATTTTTCTTGACCAACTTTTTGTGCAATTTTAATTGACCCAATGTTACCAGATCTTATTAAAATTTGCTCTGCTGTCAGATCTGAGGGAATTTTTTCATCATATTCGCCAATAGTATATTTGCTACAATATATTTTTTTCTCTAAATTTTTAAATTCCGTGTCTGGATCTATATATCCCTCATTTAACCCTGCTGCATAAGTAAATGTCTTAAATACTGATCCTAACTCATATACACCTTTTGTAACTCTATTAATATAATTATCATTGCTAAGTAATTGCCTTTTGTTGAGATCATAATCAGGTATTGATACTAGAGATAAAATTTCACCATTTTCAGAATTCATCAATATGGCTGCGGAGCCGATGGTATTGAAAACATTTTGGAATTTAATTAGCTCCTCACGAATTAAATATTGTAAATTAAGATCCACTGTAAGATTTAAATTTTTATTTTTTTCTATCAAATTATCGTTAAAACTTTTTTCTATTCCCGATATCCCATTATTTTCGTTATCTATTTGTCCTATTATATGACTAAATAAATTTTTTTGTGGATAGATACGTGTGACCCTATTTTCAGATATTAAAGATTTGTCACCAAGCATAATTAACTTTTCATAACTTTCAGGATTAAGCTCCTCTGCAAAATAAAAAAACTTTTTTCCATTAATTTTTTTCTCAATAGAATCATAGTTTTTATAAGGAAATAATATTTTTAATTTCAAAAGTAGTGTCTTTTTATCGATTACTAAATTTGGATTTATTCCAATATTTCTAGTAATAATAGTTTTGGCTAATATATTATTATTTCTATCCAATATATTGCCCCTAATTTCTTTTTTTGAACTTATAAAATTTTTTTCAGGGAGTTTTTTACCAGTTAAATAAAATGCTTTAAGAGAAAAAATAATTAAAATTAATACAAAACAAAAAAATATAAATGCAATTCTGTTAAAAGAAATACTTAATTTATTTTTATCATATTTATTACTAAGTTTATTAAAATCATTTTCAGGATTAAAAAAATTATTCTCACTGGTCATTTAAGGTTAATATTATCTAAATTTAATTGATCGGTATTATTTATAATTTTTATACTATCTCTTGGTGTATATTTCAGCTCTTCATCGAAATATAATTTGTTTAACTCTAATAATTTTTCTGGTGTTCTTAAATAATCATTCTCTAATTGAACCAACTGTTTAATGCTTTTTAAATAGTTTATATTTTCCTTAATTATAAATATTTTCTCATCTAATTTTTTAGTATGATTTTTTATAAATGTTGTTGAAATTATTAACAAAAAAATAATTATAGTTAATATTTTTTTTAACATAATTTTTTACTAATATCCTCGATATCTAAAAAAGTTTTGAATTTTAATTCAAATTCCTCAAAACTAACCCCATGTTTAATTTTCTTTGCAAATCTTAACTTTGCTGATCTAGACGATGGGTTTTTTTTTACTTCTCCGGCAGATGGTTTTATTGGTTTTTTATTTAACATTTCAAAACAAATATTTTTATTATTTATTGTGGGTAAGTATCTTGAAATTTTATTATTCTCTGAATAATTTTTAAAAAAAAATTTCACTATTTTATCCTCTAAAGAGTGAAATGTTATAACAATTATATAACTATTAATTGGTAGCAAATTATAAGCATTAATTAATCCTTTTATTAATTGACTAATTTCTTGATTTACAAAAATTCTTAAGGATTGAAAGATTTTTGTCGATTTATTTATTTTGTAATTATAATTTTTTTTTACAGAATTTATTATTTTTACCAAATCCTCTGTTTTAATTGATGTTTCTTTTCTTTTTTGTATTATTGAATTTGAAATTTTTTTTGCGTCCTTTTCATCACCAAAAAATTTAAAAATTTTATATAGTTCATTCTTTTCTAATTTATTTATTACATCATGCGCGGAAAATGAATTTAATCCCATCCTCATATTTAAATTACCTTTATAATTAAAAGATAAACCTTTAGTCTCATCAAAAATTTGATCAGTCGAATAACCTAAGTCAAAGATGGCCGCTTTAATATTTTTTGAATTTATTTTATTTATCTCGTTAAATTTTTTATGATTAAATTCAAACCGATCTTTAAAGTGTTTTTTGAATCTTCGAGATATTTCAACTGTGCTAGCATCTCTATCAAACGCAATTATTTTATTACTAGTATTTTCTAAAATTTTTTCTGAATAACCACCCTGTCCAAATGTACAATCTAAAAAAGTGCCACTATATCGAGGGGAAATGATCTTGATTAATTCATCAAGTAATACTGGAAGGTGTTTTTTTTCCAGATTTATAGTGGCACTCATCTATTTTTTCGAAGAACATTAATTTTTTTGTCTTCTCAAAAATGCAGG
>MDSZ01036394.1_pt1 | contig 17907 bp, 18 predicted proteins | sample 811201 | NCBI WGS metagenome assembly MDSZ01 (sample SAMN05326647, study PRJNA326480) | marine metagenome | isolation source: seawater | place: Indian Ocean: North | collected 2010
AATAGATTATTTATATTTTATTGTATTTTAAATAGATTATTTATATTTTATTGTATTTTTAAAAAGTTATTATTTTTTATTAAAACTTTTTTTTAAAAAGTTTAAGGATATTTGTATATAAAGATTTAAATTAATGACTGAATTTCCAAATATTAAATATCAAGAATTTAATGAAAATAATGATAATCATTCAATAAATAGCGAAGATTCGTATAAATCTCATGATGAATTTAGAAATACCATGTATTTATCTGCAAATACAAATAATGATGATGATACAAATAATGTAAGTGATAGTATTCATAATCACATTAATGAAAATCAATATAGTGTTCAAGCAAATTATGCTAATAGTTTATGTATATCTGAATGTCAAAATACAGATAATTTATTAATAAATAATAGCACACAATTTTACAGAGATAATGATAATATAGATTATATTTCTTACAATGAAAATAAAGATAATTATATGTTTAATAGAATTAATAATCATTTAACAGAATCACAAGACATATTAAGAAATAATATAAATAAGGTTATAGATAGAAATATAAAAATTAATAAATTAAGTGAAAATAGTGATTCATTACTAAACAATGCTACAAAATTTAAAAATACAAGTAGAACATTAAAATATAAAATGTTTAAAAAATATATTCTACATATATTATCACTTTTTATATTAATTGTTTTAATTATTGTGCTAATCATTATTTTAATAAAGTAAAATTGATTTTGAAAATATTATGAAAATCATAATAACTTAATATCACTTTTAGAAAAACATAATGAAAAAAGAAGATAAGTTCGCAACCCACGCCTTTAATGAAGCCCTGAAGTCTGAGTTACACCTAAAGCATGGTTCAATTATAACCAAAAATGGTAAAATTGTAGCAACAGGATATAATAAAGGTAACCGCACTAAAATTATGGGACAAATACATAGTTGTGTGCATGCTGAAATTGATGCTGCTTCTAAAATAGTTAAGGTTGTATCAAAGCAAACAGGTAATAATAGTAGACTTATGAAAAAAAAACTTCGTAATTATGAAGTATGGGCAGTGCGTGCTTGTCAAATAGATAATCACAAAAAAGTATATGGTATAAGATTCTCAAAACCATGTAATTGTTGTATAAATAAACTAAAGTCTTTGGGTTTTAGTAAAATTGCTTATAGTACAAATGATGGAAATATTGTACATGAAAAACTTGATAATATGAAGGGATATTCTTCAAGTAGTCAAAAAAAGTATGGAAAGCATTATAGATATTAATATTTAAGGATTAGAATAAATAATAAATTCAAATGGAATTTAATGGAATAATTTTAGCTTTAATTGAAGTTTTTTTATTTGCTATAGGCTCATTTAGTATTAGAATAATTTATAATAAATTAAATACAATAAAATTAATTAATTATTATTGGATTATGTTTACAATATTAACAGGTATTTGGGAATTTTCATTTGTATTAAATTATAGAAAATCAACTTTATTATCAAAAGAATTAATAAATAATAAAACACATGTATGGACAAATAAATATGATATAAGTTATTTAAATCCAAATAAATTTTCAATATTATTTTATGCCGAATATGGAAGTTATGCTGACAGAGAATATATGATAATAAGCAATGATTGGAGTAGAGTAATCGAAAGTAGTCATGCCTTATTATGTGGTTTATTTTCTTTGTTTTGTATATTATGCAAAATTAATAACAATCATGATAACTATTTATTGTGTTTAGCAATTGCTATGGGTTCGCAATTAATGAATAGTGTATTATATTTGATAAACTATTTTATACAAACAAATACATATAATAATGTAAATTTTAATAATATAACATTTCCAGCAGGAAAATATTTAGAACAAAGACCATTCATGTATATAAATATATTATGGACTATAATGCCATTATATATTATACTTGATATACTTAGTAATAAAAATATACTTAGTACTAAAAATATAATTAGTAATAAAAATATACTTAGTAATAAAAATAATATAAATAATGAAAAATTTAATTGTTAAATAAATTTATTTAAAAGTAGAATTTTTTAAATTTCTTTTTACTGTTTTTAATTCTTAAACTAGTTTTTGATTTTTTTCTTCTATAATTAAATGTTTTAGATTTTGACCCCCCTTTTTGAACCATATTACTTTGATTACTTTCGCTATTATTTGGTATAATTTCTAAATTTTCATTATTATTTATTGTTTCTGATTTTTTTACTTTTTTTGGAGATTGATTATTATTATTACTTTGATTACCATTATCACCTACATCATTATTTCCGTTAACATTATTACCTCCATTATCATTATCATTATCATTATCATCACCATTATCATTATCATCACCATCAGTATCACCATTATCATTATCACCTTTAGCAGCATTATCACCTCCATCATTATCAACGTTATCACCTCCATTATCATTATCACCATTATCATTATCACCATTATCATTATCATCACCATTAGCAGCATTATCACCACCATCACCACCATTATTATTGTTTATAACATTGTTATTATTATCATCTTCATTATCATTATTATTGTTCATAACATTGTTATTATCATTATCATTGTTCATAACATTGTTATTATCATTATTATTATTGTTCATAACATTGTTATTAATATCATCTTCATTATCATTGTTCATTAAATTATTATTATTATTATTAATATTATTGTTCATTAAATTGTCATTGTTATTATTACTATCTTTAATATTATTTATCAATTCATTTAATTTAATTATTGTTTCTTCTAATGTTTTTAATTGTTTTTGAATTAAATTAGATTTTTTAGTTAATTTAGTTTGTGCATCTTTAATTGGTTGAATAGCATTACTAACTAATTTTTTTATGTTACCTCCTTTTTGTATTTTTTTTTTTGATGATTTTTTCTTTAAATTTGAAATCATATATAATATAATAATAAAAAAATTAAAGAAATCCAAATAAAATTATAAAATTATTAATGAAAGAAATACGTGTTGGAATATTAGGAAATGTTGATAGTGGTAAAACAACATTAATAAGTGTATTAAAAAATAATAAATTAGATAATGGACGTGGATTATCAAGAAAATTAGTTCTTAAACATAAACATGAACAAGAATCTGGACGTACATCAAGTATAACTAATCATTATTATTGTGATGAAGAAAATATAATTACGTTTATTGACTTAGCTGGGCACGAAAAATATTATAAAACGACTATATTTGGGGCAAATAGTAGTAGTTTAGATTTTATATTGTTACTTGTTGGTGCAAATATGGGTGTTTCGAGAATGACAATAGAACATTTATTATTGACTTTGATTTTAAAAAAAAAATTTATGATACTTATTACTAAAATAGATTTATGTCCAGAAAGTGTATTAAATCAAACAATTAAAAACATAAATATTTTACTAAAAAAATATAAGTGTAAAGAATTATATATTGGAAATAATTTTGAAAATTTAGTAAGTAATAAAGATAAAAATACATTATCTTTAAAAATATCAAATGTAACTGGTGAAAATATAGATATATTAAAACAATATTTATTTCAAATTTATAATAATGATAAATGGGAACAAAATAAAAATGAAAAATTATATGGTATTATTGAAGATGTATTTTTTGTGCATGGTGTAGGTATTGTAATAACTGGAACTATAGAAAAAGGAAAAATTACAAAAGGTAGTAAAATATTAATTGGACCATTTTTTGGAGAATTTAAAGTAATGGTAGTTAAATCTATACATGATAATTTTAAAAATCATGTTGATTCTATAAGTGCTGGATGTTCTGGATGTTTTAATATAAAAAGTGTAGATAAAAAATTTATTTTAAATAAGAGTCTTATAAAAAGGGGCTTACTTATTTTAGATGAAAATAATAAAGATGAAACTTATAGAATATTTGAAGCGAAAATAAAAATATTACATCATCCTTCAACTATAAAAAAAAATTATGAAACAATGATTCACTGTGAATCAATAAAACAAAGTGCTAAAATTATATATATTGAAAATGATATAGCACGTATAGGTGACACATCTATAGTTCAGTTTAAATTTATTAAAAAACCTGAATTTATTAAACAAAATAAACAAATTATGTTTAGAGAAGGGAAAACCAAAGGTATAGGAGTTATTACTAGGTTAATTTCTTAATGATAGAAAAATCTTTTGTTACTTATTGCCATAAAAATATTATATTCATCACAAGCATTAATAATATTTTCATCTTGAATACTTCCACCAGGATTTAATATATACTTTACACCATATCTTTGAGCATAATCAATATTGTCTCTAAATGGAAAAAAGGCATCTGAACTTAAAACAATATTATCTAAATTTTCTTTAAAAAAACTTAATTCGTCATTAGTTAATAATTCTATATTATTATTTTCTTCAAATAAATTTTTCCAATTTATAAGTTCATTATGTAAAAAATCATTGTTTATATATTTTATAATAGCATTAACTCTATCTTGTCTTTTTACATCTTCTTTAAATTTATTTAATAGATTTATGCATTTATCATGAAATCTCATTTTAAATATAAATGCTTTATTGCCAGCCAATTTTATACAATCAACGCGGTTTTGTTGTCCAGCACCAACACCTATTACTTGTCCCTTATCTGCTAAAACTATTGAATTACTTGGTGTATACTTAAGAGTTATAGTAGCTAATATTAAATCATCTTTTTTACAATTATCTATTATATTATTTTTTGTTTGTACATTATTTAAATCATCATAAGTTAATGTTTCATAATTAGATTGTTGACACAAAGCAATATTATTTATTTCTCTATATTCTGTATTATAATTATTTGTATATTTACCTTGTAATATTATGTATTTACCCTTTTTCTTTGTTTTTAATATTTCCAATGCTTGTGATGTATAATCAAACGCTACAATACCATCACTCACTTCTCTTTTTATTAATTTCGCACATTTTTCATCAACTACACCACTAATAGCAATAAAATCACCAAATGATGATAAAGCATCACTATTTCTTGCCTTAATAAAAGCAATACTACTTGGAGAATCATTTATATTATTAACATCATATACATATTCTTCATTAGTCTCCAATAAATACTTTGATATAGCAACACCTGCTGGTGCTGTATGTTTAAAAGATGCACAGCATACTGTATTTAGTGCTTTTCCAACTTCATTAACAAGTAACCAACTTTGACAACAATCCAAATAATTTATATATCCAGGATTACCATTTAGTATTTTAAATGGAAATTCCGTTTTATCACTATCACATTGTAATACAAAAGAATTATTTTGATAAGGATTACAACCATATTTTAATCTATCAACAGTTTTATATTTGCGATAATTTATATTTTTATTAAAATAATTAGTTATAGCATTATCGTAATCACTAATATGCTCAAATGCTTTGGCTGCCAAATCTCTTCTAAAATTAATTAAGTTATCAACATAATTATAAGATTGAATATATTTTATATAATCAAGTGGATTACATAAAACTACTACGTTTTTATAGTTTTTTGCTCCTGCTCGTAATAAACTTACACCTCCAATATCTATATTTTCAATTTCAGTTTGTATGTCATTATTTTGTTGTATAACTTCTTTAAATGGGTATAAATTAACAATAACAATATCTATTTTAGTTAAATTAAAACATGGATAATTACTATTATTATATTTTTCAAAATCATTTTTATGGCTTTTTATATCAGAATCATATAATATGCCCCCATATATTTTAGGATGTAATGTTTTAACTCTACCATTTAATATTTCAGGAAAACCAGTAAATTCTTCAACTGAAATTATATTTTTGTGATATTTTTTATCAATATTTGTAATTAAATATTTGTATGTTCCACCTGTAGAAATAATATTATAATTATTTTCTAGTAAAAAATTACTTATAATAGTTATATTTTGTTTATTAGATACGCTAATTAGTGCAAATTTCATATAAAAATATTAGTAATACTAACTTTAAATTTTTTTTTTATCTTATATTTAATTAAATGTTATTTTATCTTATTTTAGTTTCAACAATTATTTTTATAATTTTAATTTATTTATATATACTTACTGATTTAATAAAAGATAAATATAATAAAGTATTAAATACTACAACTCCTATTATAACAACAACTAGTCCTTATTTAGATATGCTTAGAGTATCAGAAAATGAAATATACTGCTAATAAATATCTTGTTTTAAGAAAATTGAAATTAATTTATTATGTAAAGATTTATCATTAAATATTTAGTAATAAAATTCAAATATGAGTTCTACTTGTATTGTTATACCCAAAGTTATTAAAATAAACTGTAGAGATGGAATTATAAATATGCCATATAAAATATTTGAAAATATATATGATTTTGAATGGTATTTTAATAGTTTAATTAAAAATGAATTAATAGATAATAAAAATGAAAAAATAGATTTGGATATTTGGGAAAATAAAGATGCATTACTAAGTATATTTGATAGTATTAAATTTAACAAACTAATAATTTATAATGATTTAAATTTAAGTTATTTACTTGAATTATGTTCTTATTATTGTGTTCCAGATTTTATTATAGATGAACTTAATACTAAATTAGAAGACGAAAAAATATTTAAAATAAATGAAATAAAAAGTAATCCATATGAAGAAGTATTAAAATGTAGTTTATGCTTTACTGGTTTTAAGAAAAGTGAAAATAAATATAATTCTTGTAAAAGGCATAAATGTAATATAGATAATGTAAGTAAAATATATATATGTTGTGGTAAACATATTTCATCAAATGAATATTGTTTGGTTGGTTATCATATTCCTTCAAAAAATTAATATAGATTTATGATTTAAAACATAATAAATTTTATTTATTAAATAAACTTGAAGATATATTAATTATAATATTTAGAGATGAAATATTTATATATTTATTTGTTTTTATTTTTAGGTAGTAATAATATTTTTTGTGATGGACTAAGTTATAACTTTAAAACAGTAACTATTTCAAAAAATTTATATAAAAATAATTGTAGTGATTTAGTAAATAGCACTAGTATAAAAGTTTTTTGTAAAGATAGTGTGGAAGAGTGTTGTGAGAATTTTTTAAATTATGTAAATTTTACAAATTATAATATTTGCTATGATTTAAATATTAATAGTGTAAATTATACTTGTGTCAAAACACCATTTAATGATAATGAATTAAAATTAGTGCAGGCATTATCATTTTTTGGATGTTTGTTTTTACTAATTTCATTTTTAACAATATTTATATACATAATTATATGCACTATTAACTCATGTAGAAAAACAACAAGAAAAAGAAGAGGTTATACTTTAATAAATTCTATGTAAATGTAATAAATATATAAATGTAATAACAATAATTAAATATTAAATTTATGTTGTATTTTTTCTAATAAATGATGATGTTCTTGTAGTAATAAATATGTTTGTTCATGATTATTATATAATTCATCTATTCTATTTTCAACAACTTCTAAAGAATCATTTAAAAGTTTATCTTCATTATCTACTTTATCATAACTAACTTCAATAATATTATTATATAAATATTTAATTTTATTTATATTTTCATCACTAATTATTTTATTTGTGATTGGATTTTTTTTATTTCCATATTCAATTGAATCATATACATCTTTTAGGTTAAACCAATTATCATCATCGTCTCCAATTTGTATAAAATAGTTTTGAATTTTATTATTTCTTTTTTTATATTTCATTGGGGTAATTTTTTTTAAACTAAAATTTATTTTAGCTTCCATAAAATCTGATTATAATAAAAAATATAAAATAAAACGAAATAATTATTTAAATGTTTCTTTCAATAAAAATAATGGAATAGGTCCATATTTCATAAATTTACTATGAAAATCTTTTATATTTCCTTTGTATTTAAATAATAATTCTAAAATAAATTTTTCACCCATTTTATATGTTAATGCTTGTGATGGTATGCTAATATAACGCAATAATTGATTATGTATACGACTATCAGTATCAAATGAATATTTTTTATAATATTTAAATGTTTTATTATAATCCCATTTATAGTAATGAATACCAGTATCTACAACGATTCTTAGTGCTCTTAACATTTCTAATACTAATTTTCCATAGTAACTTTCTAATGAAGTATAATCACCTAAATTTTCACAATATAATGCCCATCCTTCTTGATATGCATCATTATTATAAGTTTTTATAAAAAGTGGTATATTTGATTCATTATGATATGTTATTTGAAAATGGTGTCCTGGATTTGCTTCATGTAAAGTCAATGATTCCATTTCTATTTTAGATAAATCTTTGATATTACCCAAATTTATAAAAAATTTACCTTGACGTTTATTTTCTAAATCACCCGGTAAATAATATGCTTCTGCTGAATAAGATTCATTATATTTTGGAACTCTTTTAATTACACATTTATTTTTAATTTTAATATCAAAGTATTTTGGTATAATATTTTCATTTATATTATTTAGCACTTTTTTATATTCATTCAAAACCTCTTTTTCATTTTTAAATTTTAATGATTTTTTATTAAGTAAATATTTATTAAATTGTTTTAATGTTCCTTTAAACTGTAATTTATCTTTTATGCTGTGCATTTCTTTATATATACGCTCAACTTCATAAATACCATAATTATGTATCTTATCAATAGTTATATTTTTTAATGTCAAAGAACTCCTTACTAAATATTCATACATCTTTTTACCATTTGGCACATCACATAATCCTATATTTTTTCTAGCATGTTTAATATAAGTATTTTCTAAAAAGTTTATTAATTTTTTTAAATTAACTATAAATATTTTGTCTAATTGTTTATTATAGTCAAAGTCTAACTTAACATTTATTTTCTCAACATGATATGATTTATTTTTAACTGCTGAAACTAATTGATTTTTTAATTTGATTGCTATAATTTTAGGTAAAGTTATTTTTTTTTTAATTCCTAATGTCATATTTTGAATAATAGAATCTATTATTTCTGGAAAAATTTGTATTTTTTGTAAAAAATCATTATAGTCTTTTTTTGTTTTATAAATATATCCAGTACTTCCATTTGCGTTTTCTAAAATATATGTTATTATATTTTCTTGATGATTTATTGGCATCAAATCTAAATCATATTTATCATTTTCTAATTCAATTTCTATAGTATATTTTAGTGTTTTTTCAAAAATATTGAGAATTTTCTTTTTATTTAATAATGCTAAATACTTTTTATTTAATTGTGTTACCTTTTTTTTATGAACTTTACTAAAAGGATTTTCCATTTTATTTTTTAAATATTTATATTTTGATAAATTCAAATAATCATTTACTGAGGGGTTTAATTCAATATTTTCATGAAAATATTTATCATATAATTCCATTATTATAATATTAATTTATTTTATTTAGAAATTCTATAACTTAAAATATACCATAATACAATAAATATAGCAATCCAGTGTAAGTAAATCATATAAATTATATGTTTTTTATTATTCCAATTTAATCCTATAAGAGTCATAATAGGTTTATATAACCATTTTAATTTATTTTCAGTAAATGCTATTTCTTCATTTGAATCTTGATAATCACCCATTTTAATACTTAGTAATGTAAATATGCATTTATCTCCAATAAATTCCCAGTGTAATGGTGTTAAAAAATAAATTAAAAATATAATTTTTAAAGTATTTTTATAATTATTTAATAATTTTGTTTTAATAAATAATAGTATAAATGGAGCAAATACATAAATTAAATGAATTATATTAAGTAATTGTGTAATTATCATATATAATAATTAATTATAAATTTATTTAGAGTTTTTTATATATTAAATAATTATGAATAATTTGTTGAAAAATAGAGACCCACAAATATTTAATTTGATTACTAAAGAATTTATAAGACAAAAAAAATCATTAGAACTTATTGCTTCTGAAAATTTTACATCTAAATCTGTCTTAGAATGTGTTGGTAGTATATTAACAAATAAATATGCTGAAGGTCAACCAGGTGCTCGTTATTATGGTGGTTGTGATGTTGTTGATAATATTGAAAATTTATGTAAAGAAAGAGCATTAAATGCATTTAATTTAAATGATAAAATTTGGGGTGTAAATGTTCAACCATATTCAGGAAGTCCAGCTAATTTTGCTGTTTATAATGCTTTATTAAAACCACATGATAGAATTATGGGTTTAGATTTACCATCTGGAGGTCATTTAACACATGGTTTCTTTACAGATAAAAAAAAAATTTCAGCAACATCTGTATTTTATGAATCTTTACCATATTGTGTAAATGAAGAAGGTTATATAGATTATGAAAATTTAGAAAATTTAGCAAGAATATTTAAACCAAAACTAATAATATGTGGTGGAAGCGCATATCCAAGAGATATTGATTATAGAAAATTTAGAGATATAGCAAATATAAATAAATCATATTTAATGTGTGATATGGCACATATAAGCGGGTTTATTGCTAAAAATTTATTAAATTCGCCATTTGAGTATTGTGATATTGTAACTTCAACCACACACAAAACATTAAGAGGTCCAAGAAGTGGATTAATATTTTTTAAAAAGGAATATGAAGAATCCATAAATTTTTCAGTATTTCCTATGTTACAAGGAGGCCCACACATTCATCAAATAGCAGGTGTTGCAACACAGTTAAAGGAAGTAAACGAAGAATCATATTTAGAATATATGAAAAATGTATTAAATAATGCTCGTGTTCTTGCTAAATATTTTATGGATAATGGTTATAAAGTAATGACAAATGGAACAGATAATCATATAATTTTACTTAATCTTAGAAATAAAAACATTACTGGTAGTAAAATAGAAAAAATATGTGAAAGAGTTGATATAAGTTTAAATAAAAATTCAGTTTATGGAGATAAATCTGCGTCTAGTCCAAGCGGAATACGTATTGGAACTTGTGCATTAACAACACGTAATTTAAAACAAAGTGATTTTTTAGTAGTTGGAGAATTAATACATAAAACTATTAATTTAGCATTGAAAATACAAAATAATTCTTGTGATAAAAAATTAAGCACTTTTATAGATAATTTAGAAAATTATAATGATGAGTTAGAATCTTTAAAATTAGAGGTAAATAATTTTGCTGATAAATTTGATTTTATAGAAATCTAATTATATACATTTTTATATTTTATATTTTATATTTTTAACTAATATATATATATATATATATGAGTTATTATTACGAATACAAAGATGAAAAAAGTCATAAATTTTGGCAATTAACAATAAATAATAATATTGTTATTGTTAAATATGGTAAAGTTGGTAATATTGGTACATCAAAAACACACAACTTTAATAGTTATGAAGAAGCACAAGATTATTCTATAAAAATTGTTAAAAGTAAAATTAAAAAAGGATATGTATTAGTAAATAAAGCAACTAAAACAAATTATGATAGTAAAAATAAAGAGGTGCAAATATCTTATAAAGTTACATTTAATGTAACATATAAAAGAATAAACAAAAAAAGTAGAACAAAAGACCCAACTAAAGAAGATTTATATAAATATATGAATAGTAAAATGCATGATAATACAATAAGAATTAATGAATTAGTTGAAAATATAGCAGGTTATCAACAATATTATGATGTTATTAATAATATAAAATTGTCAAAAGATTTAGTATGTTGTTTTAATATATTATTAAGTGATAATGATAAATTTGCTAAAAATAGAGTAAAAAAACATGTATTTGGAAAAAGAATACCAACAAGTACCCAAATTAAAAATGAATTAATAAGTTCAGTAAAGGGATTTGTTGATGGTTGTTATGAAGGAGATGAAGCAAATGAATGCCATTATCCTGACAAAAAAGGAAAAATTTTAGGAGAAATAAGTGCTAGTAATATAAAAGTAACAGTTGAAAAAGATAATAAAATTAAAGAAAGTAAAAAAAAATGTCCTGATGGTAAAATATTAAATCCTAAAACAAATAGATGTATAAAAGTTAAGTCTGTAAAGTCTGTTAAGTCTGTTAAGTCTGTAAAGTCTGTTAAGTCTGAAAAGTCTGTAAAGTCTGTTAAGTCTGTAAAGTCTTCAAAACCAATTAAGCCACTTAATACAAAAGTAAGTAAGGTAAAGACATTTAAAGTTGTCAAATCTTCTAAGACAAAATCAACTAAAATAAAAAGTAAAGTATTATATGATGTTAAGAAAAATGGTGTTATGTTAGCATATACCTATAAAGACCCTAAAACTGGTAAAATAAAAAATCCTCAAAAGGGCACACCACAAGCACCAAATGGTTGGTATTTATCAGAAAAATATGATGGATATAGAGCAATTTGGGATGGAGTAAATTTTGTATCAAGAAATGGTAATATATTTGAAGCTCCTCTATGGTTTAAAAAATGGATGCCAACACATGAAGCATTGGATGGAGAGTTATTTATTGGAAGAGAACAATTTGAAAAACATGGTATATTACGTAAAAAGGTTCCAAATGATGAAGAATGGAGAAAAGCAAATATAAAATATCAAATATTTGATTCTCCAACAATTAAAGGTGATTTTGAAACAAGACAAAAAGTTATAAAAAAAATAATCCAAAAACAATGCAAAATTAACAAAGGACAATGCCCATTAGTTTATACAAAACAAACAAAGGTAAAAAATGAATTAGATGTATCAAATATTTTTAAAAAATTAGTTGATGCTGGTGCTGAAGGTGTAATGTTACGTTCACCAAAAAGTCCATATGAACCAAAAAGGAGTAATTATTTATTAAAAGTAAAACAGTTATATGATGATGAGTGTAAAATTATAGGTTATAAGCCAGGTACAGGTAAATATAAAGATATGTTAGGAGCATTTGAATGTGAATTTGTTAAAAACAAAAAAATAAAGTTTACTATATCTGGAATGGATGATAATATAAGGGAAAATTATAAGAAAACACATCCTATTGGAACTATAGTAACTTTTACCTATGTAGGTATGTCATCTAAAGGAGTTCCAAGACATCCTGTATATTTAAGAAAAAGATAGAAAATTTAATTTTGATTTTGATTTAAATGGTTTTAAGTTTATTTTTATATTTTATTAATTTATATGTCTGGTAGATTAAAAAATTATATAATTGTCTTTATTTTATTGCTTTCATTTAGTGTAAGTTTATATAATATAAAACTTATTAATGACAAAGAAGAAAAAACAGAAAAAGATAGAAATTATAAAAAAGTAGGAAGGTTTGTATCACCTGCTTTGACTATGATATCTTTTTTTGTTGCATGTTATTTTGTTTCTCTTATTATAATTGAAGGAGAAAGCACTGGTAAAGATAAATATACTGGAATATTTTTTATGTTTATAGTTGGATTTATTTTAACTATAATGAATTTTACAATATTAGCAAAAAATAAATTAGATAAATATGTAAAAGGTAAAAAATTCTCAGTAATAGGATTATTTATGGCTTTAGGTGTAAGTGCTATTGTATTTGGATTTTTAGATAATTTTGGTATGAAATTGGGTACAGAGGCATTAGACGATTCATTCTTACAGGTATTTTTATCACCATTTTCTATAGATAAAAGATTTACTAAGCATAAAATAAATATACAAGAAAATTTATCTACAATGAATAATTGGGTTAATAGTGATTGGAGAAAATTAATTAATCAAACATTGCGATTCAAAGACCAAATAAAAAAATATCCAGAGTTTAAAGATTTAACAAATTCAATTAATTCATTTAATTGTGACAAATTAAATATTCCAAAAGATATTCTTAAAAATAGAAATATAACAAATGATTATGTTGATAATATAAGAGATAAATATGATATTATTGATGGTTCAAAAGCCATGTTGGGTAATACTTTCTCAGATTTTATTGGAGCAATTTTAGGTGCTGCATTAATTAACTTATTTACATATATGACAAGTTATGATGGTATAATTACAGGTGATGATGAAATAGATAGTAACTTCTTTGTTCGTAATTTAAATTATTATGCCCCATTTATGGAAGCTATATTTATTGCTTTAGGTTGTTTAGTTCCAGTATTTTTAAATATTGGAATGAGTAGAGGAAGTAACAGTAAAAGTAATTTCTATTCATGGTTAATAGTAGCATTTATTGGAATATTAATCTTAATTATGATGTATTTAAGTAGTAGAGGTGTCAAAACAATGAATTATAAAGATAAGAAAAAATCAATTAAGAAAACATTAGAAGGTATACAAGAACGTGTAGACCTTAATAAAAATAATGAATCAGAGGCTGAATTAAATAATATGGTTAATGATTTTTTAAAAAGATTAAATTAGTATTTATTGAAAATGAATAATTATAAGTAAAATAACTATATAAATCATTATAAATGTGTTATTAAAATATTTTGTAAATTTTCTCAAATGTTTGTATTTTTCTAAATTATTTTTTTTATAAAATTCTATATATTTTACAAAATATTTATTTTTATCTTCTAAATATTCATAATCAATATAATCTAATATAAAGTTTATATGACATATTAGAAGAAGAACTACTAATATTACATAGTGATATAACTTTATCTTTTTATCATATTTGCATGTAAATACTAAATATAAAAAGTATAGTTTAAATGAATCAGCAATACTATCATATTTCTCTCCAAATTTAGTTGTTAAGTTATATTTTCTAGCATAAGCACCATCTAATATATCACAATAATATCCAAATAAAAATAATATAATAAATATTACAAAATTATTATTCAATAAATTTATTAAGGAAAATGCGTTTAGTATTAATCCGAAAGTTGTAATGTTATTTGGTGTTAAATTAAATTTTCTAAAATATGTAAATAAAAAACTCCCTTTTTCAGATAAATATTTTTTTAAATTATTATTCATTAAATAATAATAACATTTTTTTCTATTAATATATTATATGCCAAGAAATTATAAAAGAAAAATGAGTGGAGGCGCACTAAAGCCTGGTGAATATTTTGGTGATAATACTGGAAGATATGTTGAAAATCCTAGTATGGTTAGTGAATTTGCTTATGGAACACCATTAGCAAGAAGTCATGGTGTATTTACAAGCACTGATACATCATCTGGACCAAATTTGGGTGTTTATCCAACAGATTCTATGTTACAAACTGGTGGTGGTGTTAGAAGAAGAAATATGAGAAGTAGAAGAAGAAGAAGAAGAACAAGAAGAACAAGATTAAGCAAAAGAAGCAAAAGATGTGGTGGAAGTAAAAAAAATTCTAAAAGAAGAAGGAACAGAAGAGTTTAATAATTATATTTCTTAAATGTTTAATATTTATATTTTAAATTTTTATTTATACTACATAAAGAATATGGTATAAATATATTAAGATAATGGGTATACCTCTTTACTTTAAAATTTTAACAGATAATTATCCAAATATTATAAAACAAAATATAGATAATGATAATCAAAAAAATTTATTTTTAGATTTGAATTGTGCTATACATCCTTGTGCCCATAAAGTATTGGAAAATTATAATTCAGAAAGTAATAATTATGAAAGTATAGAAAAAAAAATTATTAATGAGACTATTAATTATATTAATAAGTTAGTTGATTTGGTTAAGCCAACCATGTTATATATTGCTATTGATGGTGTTGCACCTGTTGCAAAAATGAATCAACAACGTATGAGACGTTATAAATCAATATATGAAAGAAATATTATAGATAATAATAAAAAAAAATTAAATATAGAAAATACTAAATTTAAATGGGATACAAATGCCATTTCACCTGGTACTAATTTTATGAAAAAACTAAGTGAATTATTAATTAATTATTTAAAAAATAACTACAAATTTATGAAAATATATTTTAGTGATAGTAGTGTTCCAGGAGAAGGAGAACATAAAATATTAGATTTTATTAAAGAAAATGAATTTATAGGAAATACTGTAATATATGGCTTAGATGCTGATTTGATTATTTTATCAATGGTTTCACAAAAATCTGATATTTTTTTGCTAAGAGAATCACTTCAATTTGGAAAAGTTGTAGAAAATAGTTTTTTGTATTTAGATATTGATTTATTAAAATATTACTTATTTTTAGATTTGAAAGAGCAAATTTTGATGTATGATAGTAAATATATATTTAAAGAAGATGAAGATATAATACTTATAAATGATTATATATTTATAAGTTTTTTTGTTGGTAATGATTTTTTACCACATTTACCAAGTTACAGTTTAAGAAATGATGGTTTAAATATGTTACTTGAAAAATATATTGTTATTTATGTAAATTATGGTAATCCATTAATAGATATTTATAAAAAAAAAATAAATAATAATGTTCTTAGTGCGTTTATAAGAAAAATATCTGAATGTGAAAATGAGTTATTGATAAAATATAATAATAAAAGGAAGAAATTTAGATTCAGAACATTTAAAACAGATGAATATGAAAGACAATTAGAATTACTGAATAATAAACCTTCAATAGAAAGAAAAGATGAAGATTATATTGATATTGGAACAAAAAATTGGTCTTCAAGATACTATGAAAAATGTTTAAATGTTTATGAAGAAGAAGATTTAGAAAGTTGTGTATATAATTATTTAAAAATGTTAAAATGGAATTTTGAATACTATTATTTAAAATGTAATAATTATACTTATAAATATAATTATAGACATGCGCCTTGTGCTACTGATATATCAAGATATTTGAATAATATAGATATTAATGAAATAAAAATAAATAAAACAAGACCTTATAGTAGTATTATTCAATTATTAACAATTATGCCTAAAAATAGCATACATTTAATAGATTCAAAATTTAGATGTTTAATGAGCGAAGAATCTAATATAGCAGATTATTATCCTGAACATTTTAAATTAGATTCATATTATAAAAGATATTTTTGGCAATGTGAGCCAATATTACCTAATTTAAATTATGATAGAGTTATAAAAAGTATTAAAGATAATAAATTACAAAATTATCATAAAAAACATTATAATTTTGGTAAAGTAATAATAATAAATTAGGTGCGTCTTAAGATAAATTAATTTTTCTATTAATTAAATAAAATGGATGATGTTAATTTAGCAATATTAGTTGATGCAAAAGCGGAATATACAAAACAATTAATAAATACATTAAGACCAAGTATTATAAATGAATTAAAAGATATATATAATGAATCTAAAGAGGAATGTTTGAAGAATAATAATCCAAATAATACTTTATTAACATTTCAGTTAAATTTAAGTAATATAGCAAAATGGAATCAAGAAGTAATAGATAAAAAATGTAATGATATTGTTGAATATTCAGAATGTGATTGGTTAGATGAACTCATTACAGCTGTTTTTCTTAGTCATACAAGAATTTTGACTTCAATAAATTTAACTAAGAACAAAAATAAAATAGATTTGAAAGTACCACAAGTAAGTCATTTTATTCATTTAGTTTATATTGATATTGCTAGAACATTTTGGAAAAATGTATATTTATTTAATGATAATGTATCAAAAATAGAATATCAACAAAATAGAAATGAAATAGAAAAACTTATTGAATCATCTATATTACAATGCATACGTAGAAAATTGCCTGTTAAAAACATATTAAAAGAATACATAACCAAAGATGAAGATATAAAAAGTTTAATAAAAAAAGAAATTCAAAATTATTCTAAAGAAAAATTAGAAAATCTTAATTTAACTGAAAATATTAAAAATACAGAGAAAGATTCAACTAAAGATGTTGAAGAACAAGAAGCACCTAAAGTTGATGTTGAAGAAAAAGAACAAGAAGTA
>MDSZ01162975.1_pt1 | contig 17904 bp, 14 predicted proteins | sample 811201 | NCBI WGS metagenome assembly MDSZ01 (sample SAMN05326647, study PRJNA326480) | marine metagenome | isolation source: seawater | place: Indian Ocean: North | collected 2010
CTGGAAAGCGGCACTGACACGCTTTACGATCAGCTACGAAGGCAGGCTGCCACAGTAGTAACCCCATCCCCGGTTACACAGAATTCTGCACACCCTCAACGTGACCGCTGGTTTTGTTATCTAGTAGCACCTCAAGTATCCCTATTACAGCTTGTTATTTTGAGTATCCATCTATCAATGTCCTCAGGTTTGAATTGGCTGTTGGCATAATTATGCGTAACTCCAGTACAAAAGGGCCTTAAAGAGGTCATTGGTTATAGTTTTGGCGACCCGGAGAGATACCTAACATTGCTCTCCGGCAGCTGCGCTCGGAGGCGCTGGTTCTCCAGTGTAAGGTCAAGAATTCGTGCTTGGGAATCGAGCAACTGGCCCAGCGCTTTGTCACGCTGCTCCTCAAGAGCCTCAACCTTTTCCTTCAGATCACGGTTTCTTGACCTTTGTGCAAGCATCATCTGTCTAGGCGACTTCGTGGTCGCCTCGTCCTTATGTACTTCGATCCAGGCCTGTATGTCTGCAACCAGTTCTGGAAAGCGTGCTCTGCGAAGGGCAGAAGGGTCTACGCCGGCTTCTTTGGCGACATTGTTCTGACTGAGGGGTGTTCCTTTTGGCAGAATGTCTGGCTTACCCGCCTTGAGGCGTTCAAAGGCGTCCCTGAATTTCAGCTCTGCTTTGCTGATTTTTCTTGCTTCAACTGTTTGTGATGACATTGATCGCTCGCTCTGCGGATTCTAACTGCGCCTGCAATGACTCATGTAAAGGAGAATCTAGCGTTGCATCAAGGAGTTGAATAGTAACAACGTCTCTGAGCTGCTTTATCGCTGGCAGTTTAGCTTTATCCAGAAAAGCCGACGGGCAAGGACTGTTACCTCCAAACCCCATGCAGGAACTAATGTTGCTGATCCCACCAAGAGGACAAGGGGGGCCTGAGTTTGCGCAACCTCCGAGAAATGTCTGCCGGTAGCTGATACGTCCGCTTTTTGCCGCTTTGAGCAATTGGTTGTGGTCTTTTTCTGAGATTTCAGAAAGCATTTGCTGCTTACGCTTCTCTCCGTGCGGTGATACGTATTGATCCGATTGCAGCGCTTTGAATTCCCTAACCATTGATTGGTACATCTCACGCAAGTAGTAGGCACGAGCCTCGTCGTTTAATGGCTCTCTGAGTCGGTAGTAGTTTTTTCCGTAGTACTGGCTCATTGCGCGAGAAGCATGTTTCAGTTGATATTGAAGCGCCGATTCGGTGACCAAGCCACTTGCCAGCATATTGACAGCGCCGGTTCTACGTAACTGATGCCACGCCAGTGGCCAGAGCTTGCCTACCGTAAATTTCTCCGGGTCGAGGCCGAATGTCATCCTGTTTGCCATTTCAAGATCAGACTCGGTAATCGTAAGCTCGTTGGCATCAAAGAGTTTGGGCCAGATGTTCCATATGTCCCCATAGGACCGCGTTTTTTTGAACTTTTTGGTTGTCTGAGATAGCGGCGCCTTGGGACTCCATGGCTCATGTGGCAACGATTGGAGAATCGGGTTTTCAATATCTTCCTTTGACAGCTGTATGTAAGGGTTCTTTTTGGCGGCTGTCAATCTTAGCTTCGCAACCGCCCTCATGGCTTTCACAGCAAGTTCAGTCGTAGGCGAGACAATCCAACGTGCATCATCGTCCTCAATGGTTTTGGTTGTAACGCCTTTAAGTGTATAAATGTCATCACCTAATTGATCACGCTCAACTTCGTAGCAATCAGCACGAAGTCTAGCCCCTTCACCTACTCGCATTAACGAGAAATTAAGTAAATAGGCCAAGCCAACATTGCTTATCAGAGTTAGATATGAAGAAAGTGCGCCTACCCCGGCCTGTTCGGTTAATTTTACCCAGCGGTCTAAGAGGTCTGATATGCCGAATTTCTTAGCAATTTCCAGAAAAGAACCGTAAAACACCATACCAGAACGTCTTTCCCCTTTGACACGGGACTTGAGGAACGGCGCATCACCGCCAAGCCCACCGAATGCGTAGGATAAATCGCCCCCGGCATTCTGAGCGTATGTAGATAAGCAAAACTCATAACAGGACTCGACTTTATCTTGATAGAGCCGAAAATCGTCAAGGCATTCACGGAGTCGTGATACTTGGTAAGACCAAATTCTGGTAGGAATATAGGCTGTTTGGGTAGAATCGACGGTTGCAAGCTCACTGTTGAGCAGTTGTATTCCGCTCTCATCGAGTATAGTAAAACCCAAACTATCTTTTGCTATCAGCAACGAATGAAGGCAAGCAATTAAGCGATCTGCCCGCTGCTTGTAATAGCTTGATAGGGACTCGATTACCTTTGGATATTTATGAAGATCTGTAACCAAGACGCCGGCGTCAGTGCAAGCAACAAACAGGGGTTTTAGCGTTTCAAACTTATATACCAATGCCTTAGCAGAACGTATCGCAGACTCCCCCCAAAGCCACCATGCGACGACTTGACGTAAGAAAAAAGCGTTCTGGTGGCTGACCTTTCTTCCTTGACCAGGGCCGTCTCCGAAGTAAATCGTGAGTGTCTGTTCAGACCAAGGTGAAAGATCCCACCTCACATCGCCATAGCGCGATACCACATTACCATAGGTATCTATAACAACAGGAAAATCATTAGTTGGCGGCCAGGTGTCAGGCTTGAAATTTAAGGCATCTGTCTTGGTTAATAGGGAGTCAATCTGTAGTCCTGGGAAGTACGCCAAGTTCATACGATCACCTCCAATAGCTGAATATGCCCGTTCCAGGAGGGGTGATAACGACCAGAACGAACGGAATCCCTGGAGTCTTTTACCCACGTTGCTCGTATCTCGCTACCTGATGCTATGGCATCCAGCTTCTGGTTGATTCGGTTAATTACATGATATGCCGGATGAGCCTCCTGCTTGGTTGAAGGCTTGTACAGATTTGTTTCCAAGCTCTTTATCTTCGCGTGAGATGCAAGCTTCCAGCAATAATCAAAACTCATAATGTCTCTGTGTTTAGCGCAGAAAAGGCAGCCTTCAGGGCTAATGCAATCAGGCTTCGGTGCCTCTCTGGCTGTATCAGAAATTAGTTCTGGAGTATGTTTTTCATCTACGCATATACCTGGCCCCGGCGGCGAATAGGCCGGATCTGTTGCTTTATGAAAGTTTAATATTTCAGACGCCGCTGACTGATGGTGTGGTCTTTCATAATCGCGAAGAAGGACTTCTTTACCATGGGCCACTTGCTCTGCTGTCAAGCCGACATCACGGCTTCTCCTCAGTAGCCAATTTACTCTTGTTTTTCTTAATTCCTGTGGACCAAAAACCTGCATGTCAATTTTTTTGAAAGCTTTTCTTAAAGTATTGCAACCGACTTTTGAATCTCTCGCTCTAATCATACCCCGGCTTTGCAGGGGGAATAGACGAGCATCATGTTCAGAGAAACCTATCTCATCGAGCCACTGCAGATAATTTTCTAAATGCTCTTTGTATGACCTATAACATCGGAAAACAGCTTCTCCACTGCGCCTGCCTTTATATACACGAAAAATTTCAAGATCATCCCCATTAGACTTCCAGCGGTAACTTTCCTTCTCAAGCATTGATGCTTGCGCTAAATTCATGGATGTTTGGGCAACAAATATTAAAAGCTCCGCCTCGATTCTTAGATTTAAGATCGCCGATCTTTTATGCACATCAAAAATATTTTCATCGTCTGCTAACGGAGCACGTGCTTTTTTAGCACTCCGCCTAGCTGCATTATCTTCTATAGATTCAACGTCCAGGGCCGGATTGATCAAGTTACCTGCGACGGTCAATATTTTACTGTTTTCAAGTTCTATAGTAATAGGAAGAGAGCCCCGGACTGTTGCAATATCCAGTGCGTCGCATACTATTTTTAAAGCACGGCCAAACTCAAATGTTTGGGTGAGATTCTGCTTGTCAGCATTGGTGCTCAGTACTTTCTTTTTAGATCGTGGTTTTCTCACCCTTGTCTGCATCAAGAGGTTTCCGCCGGGCTTAGTTCCTGGCAGCCGTAACGCCCTTGCAATGAGGTTTGCTAATTTTGAGGTCTGCCTATAGGCATAGATTTCCGACACTTCCTTTTTTATTTTTGACCTGTATATCTGATATTCCGACCACTCCTTAAAAGTATCGATCAAAGCATTCTGATGTATAGGGAATGAGTTTTTGTCGGACCATGCAAAAAACCGCCAAAGCACCTCCAGACTTGATTCGATAAGTGCCCGCGAGCGGCCCTGACTTATCATGGTCGAAATAGCCTCATGGAATGCACATACAACTTGAGCACGCGCAGCATCTGGCTCACAAATTAAATCCTCACCGATACTTTTGATCGCCTGTTTTCTCCGCATACTTGCGCTGTCACGATGCAGAAGTATTCTGAGATCCCATGGAGCTTGGTGAGTCCCTACGGCTAAACCTGGAAAAGTAAGGTCTAATTCATGCATGACTATTTCCTTTAGTCAGCCCCATAAAGACCTCTGAGAAGGCATCTGCTGCCTCTGCCATTGCTTTATTAGTCTCAATGAACTTTATGTACTTCATTGTTGTGCTTTCATCTTGATGCAAGCAGGCTTCTTTTACGAACTGGATGGCATCACCTACCGGCATGAACTTCAGTGCCACACGCATGAGTTCAGTTGCAAAAGTGGCGCGCGTTCTGTGGAAGTGAAATCCTCGCATAACTTTCATCCCAGCCTTTTTGCCAGCGGATCGAAGGCGAGACATCTCTACATTCACTGCGCGGCTATCATCTCCGTTATAAGGGTTACCGTAGCGTGTGAGGAAAAGCAGATCCTGATCTTCCGGGTTCGCCAGCATTTGGCGTTTCAATCGCTTTGTGCTCATCGAATAGGAAATAAGCGACTCAAGAAGCTCTTCTGGTATAGGTACAGAGCCAGAAGCGCTGAATTTTGTTGAAACTGGCGGTCTAGCTCCGGGGCCAACTTCCAAACGCTTCCAGCCAACTTCTGGAACAATAGTGGCATTGTGGAGTGTTTGAACCTTCAGATCGGTAATGGAGCCAATACGCAACCCCGAAAAAAAGCCGAGTCGAAGCATTAAAGAAAGCTCTTCCGTTGCGTTGCAGTCTGCCAACACAAGTATTTCTTTCATCGCTGAAATAGATACTGGTAACAGGCCGTCTTCCAGCTGTATTGCCCCAGCTACCTTTCGATTCGGAATGGCGAGATCTGTACTGGCAACCTGCATCGTGTGTTCAAATCCGAACGGATTGGTAAGTTTTATCCCAACGAAACGTTGTTCCCACATTGGCCATTCCGGAGAAATAAGGCGGCGCACTTGCATCCATTTATAAAACCGGATCACTGCTGCCATTCTTTGTGATGCAGTGCTTGGGGCGAGATCACCACTATTCCTGGCTGCAACTAGAGCGCCCCGGAAACGGACAAGGCAGCGCTCGCTTTCACGCTCAGGAAAATGCCACCACTGGACTGACTCCGCTTCCAGCCACTTTGCATAGGCGAGCAAGTGAGACATATTGGATCGAACAGTTTTCAAATCGCGCTTGGAAGATGTCGCTTGATCCAGGGCCCAAAGATTAGCTTCTGCCCACGTTGAATTATCTTCCCAAACTATCTGGGGAAGATTTTTGATAGGTTTTCGTTTTAATGCTGACCACTGTAAAGAGCCATCTGAGATTTCAGCTCGACGAGGCTGGTAGTTGATTTTTTCAAGAGATGCCATTGACTCGTCCCTCCGACAACCCAATGCGGTTAAGGAAGGAACCTTTTCTGAGCATGGATCGGCCTAATTTGTCACCATTAAACCATGTATGGTGTGTGATGAAGAGTGAGTATGTAACGTTTGCCACAGGCCGGGTCGCAGACCTTGATCTCTTCCGGACGATTGATTTTCAGGAAATCGGTTTCCGCCTGTTGAGGACGGATGTAGTAGTCCATCTGCTCGATCAGCTTGGAGTCGGGGCGATTGAGCAGCCACAGACGACCCAGGGAGTTTTCCACCAGATAACGAACAATCCAGTGCGGCGTGAACAGCTGGGTAGCAGCAGGAATATTCTCGGGCGTGATTTTCCTGTTTTTCTTGAGACCCGCGAATACCTCGTCCTTTTTCTCCGAGATATAGAACTGGTAGAGCCAACCGATCACGTCGACATCCTCACAGGCATCTGGCGTCATCGCCTCGCGGGTATGGGTGAGGATGGAGTTGGCCGAGAGGAGATCCTCGGGCATCAGTAGTTCGGTGTAGTCATCGATGCGCTGGAACAGGAACGGCATGGCCTTGTTCCAGAAGTTGCAGGCGGCGACCACCAGCAGGCGGTAAGCCTCGCCCTGGGGGTCGCGGCTGGGCGCTTTGCCGTCGAGCAGGGCGTAGATCTGCTGCCTGGTTTTCTCCGGTACCATCTCGTCATCAATGTGCCCCATCTTGGCTTCAGCCAGAATCTCGGGCTGGAACTGCCCTTGGGCGGGCGACACCACGCCGATGCGGGTGTAACGGTTCACGTCCATGAAGCGCAGGGCGCAGAAGCGGTTGAACCAGATATAGGCCACTCGTTCGATGACCTGTTCTTGGCCCTGCTCCCGGATTGTCTCTTCCAGTTTTTTGACCGCAGCCGGGTGCTCCCGTCGTGCTGCGCTGTCATCCTGCCTTACCAGCTTGAGCTTTGCTTCAACCTGCTCCAGCAAACTGCTGCGGGCTGCCTGGGCGAATTTCTTCAGTTTTGCGGTATCCATTTATACTACTTTTCCTCAAAGAGACTGGTTTGCTGGGCGGTAAGCCAGCGATAGCGCACCGGTTTGGCGAGTTTCTTGACGCGTTGTTCTTGCGTTGCTCGTTTCAGCCACTCGATAAGCTGGCTTTTATGCAAGCCAGACAGCTGCAGAAGCTGATCAGCATCCAACTCTTCATCGGCGCACCAGCGCGCCAGCCGGGTGAGGAAGATCTCGTAAAAGTCAGGCTCGGTGGTAGCTGTGGTTTGTGGTTCGGAGAGAGCCGGCTTTTCGCTAGAAGCCGCCTCGCCCACCGGCGAAGCTGGCGAATCGGATTCAGGCTCTACTTCTGGCTGCTGAACACCGGAATCAGGAGCCTGCTGCTCTATCTGCAAGGAAAGCAAGGAAGGCTGGGTGACCTCAGCTTCAGCTGGTTTAGCGGCAGCAACCGGAGCTCTGAGCGACTGCAGCTCAAGGGTATCAAGTGACTCGGCAAGGTACATACCACCTTGCCGCACCAACTGGTCATTGCCGGCGTCAGGGTCGTCCGTGGGTTTTATCCACATGGGCACCCAGGCTTTTTTAAGATTTTCCAGAACGCCAGTCCAGGTTCCACCTGATGTACCTGAGTGCACCGCCACGGCCGCATCAGCCAGGCAATAGATGTACTTGTTGCGCTGCATGGCGTTACCGGGGTGGAATCCAGCTTCCGGATAGAAAGGCGAGATCAAAGCCAGATTACCGTTCAAGAGATGTTGCCGGAACTTCGCTAAGGAAGCGGCACGCAGCAGGTCATTCGCCATCACGCCCACCACCGTACCTTCAGCCGCCAGAGCTCCCAGCATAGCAGCCTCATCCACCCCTCCTGCGCCGCCTGAAACCAGCGAGTAGCCCTGCTCGGCAGCCAACTGGCCAAGCCTGCTGCTGTAGGCCAGGTCCACGCTGATCGCTTTGCGTGAGCCGACTACTGCCACACCACCCTGGTTGAGCAAGCTGCGGTTACCACAACCAAAGAGTACCGGCGGAGAATTACCTCTCAGGCGGGCCTTGAAGCGCTTTGGATACTCCGGATCGGAGCGGGTAATAATCCAGAGACCTGACCTCAGCCACTTCTCAACCGCCAGGGCAAGGGCCGGGCCGCGGTTGAGAAGTTGCAACAAGCGCTCTGGGGTTATCTTGCTGTGCGACCAGCCATCGAGCAGCTTCTCTGGATTACCCTGGACGAGGTTTTCCGGGGTAAGCCCTTGCTCTCTGAGCCAGACCGTAAAGTCATGCCATTCCTTATTGCCCAGCGGCTTTGCATCAGCTTTTGCAGCTTTGGCAAAGTGGCATGTAAGCAACAAAATGGCCTGTGTATTGGGAGAAAGCATCAATTCAATCGCTCGTAGTGGATGAGGCTAAAGCCACGGGGTAAACAGCACCGCATCCGTTGCGTCGTAACAGTGCAGCCAGTACGGTCATGGTCCAGCCGGAATCGACCACGTCATCAATGAGCAGTGCCGGGCCTGACGGGATACCCCGGCTGACGGCGAAGACTCCATCCAGATTGCTGCACTGGAAATATCTGTTGTTCTGAAACTTCTGAGGCTGGTTAGCGATGACCTTGCTGATGGCAGATATAAAGGGCAAATCGAGTCTGGCTGCCAGACGCTGGGCAAAATCGGCGACCAGTCGCGGATTGTTGAGCGAAGGTACGCAACAGACCCATTCCGGTGGTGGTGTGGGGCGCCAGCGTTGTTGAATCATTTCTGCCATGGCTTCCACCAGTTCATCAGCAAAATGCCCGGCATGCTTGCCTTCTTCTACCAACCCACCCCAACCAGCATCTGCCCAACGACTGAGAATGCGCCCTTCTTCCGCCAGGAGTTGGGGAGGTAGATTGCCGCGAAACCCGTACTGCGGAAAGGCATTAGCTGCCACCTGCTTCTTGGGTTGAATCGGAATCTCGGCATGTCGCAGGAACCTTGCCGCGTCAATTGCCAGTGTGCGATCCACCGCCGGAGAGAAGATCGCCTGCCCTTGGCAGTTGGCACAACGCCCGCATGGTTCTGTTTCCGGATCATCCAGCGCGTTACGCAGATACTCCATGAGACAGGTTTTTGCCTGTGCGTAGCCCACAAACTCCTGCCACTCGAGCTCACGCAGGGCTGTCAGACGAGCAATCTGGTCATGATCCATCCGGTAGGGCACGGGAGTACGGAACCACTGAGAGCCATCTTTGATAATCGGCGACGGATTTTCGACACTGAGAAACTTGAGCACCTGATCGATGACGCCCTTCCTCAGATTCAGGTGTTCTTCAAGATCGCGCACCTTCAGTCCATCAAACCTCTCCAGCACCTCCAGCACAGCCCTGACCTGCTGTTCGTTTGGGAAAGCTGCACGACGGAAAAAATCATGAATGCGCTCATCTTCTTTGCCAGACAACAGCACACCAAAGGATTTATCTATCCCACGCCCGGCGCGGCCCACTTGCTGGTAGTAGGAGACAATAGAGCCTGGCGCTTGGTAGTGAATAACAAAAGTCAGATCCGGTTTGTCGTACCCCATCCCCAGCGCACTTGTCGCTACCAGTACCTTGAGGCGATTGCTGAGCAACTGATCCTCAAGATGCTCGCGATAGTCATCGGTGTTTGGAAAGTTCGGGTGGGTAACACCGCTGAAATATGCCTGTGCATCAATCCCCCTGCTGATCAGCCAATCCCTGACCTGCAGTGCATCGCGCTTGGTCAGCACATAGACTATGCCTGCCCCGTCAATCTGAGGAATGGTGGCTGCCAGCCAGGCCAGGCGACTGGGCTGATCGGCCAGGGTGATGTTCTGCAATGCCAGACTTTCGCGCACCAGGGTACCGCGAATGACTTCGATATCACCCAGTTGGGAGACAACGTCATTGATCACACGGTCGTTTGCAGTGGCCGTGGTGGCAAGCACTGGCATATTGGGCGGCAATTGCCTGAGCACGCTCAGCAGGCGACGATAATCAGGGCGGAAATCATGGCCCCAGTCGGAAATACAGTGTGCTTCGTCGACCACAAGCAGGCCGATATTATTGGCAATCGGTTGCAGGACTGTCCGGACAAAGTCTTCGTTAGCCAGGCGTTCAGGCGATATCAGCAAACAATCGATTTGGTTGCTCAGCACCCTGAGTGTCAGCTGTCTGGTCTGGTCACTGTTGCTTGAGTTCATGGTGATGGCACGAATACCCAACCGGGCGGCGGACTCAACCTGATTGCGCATCAATGCCAGCAACGGCGAAATGATGATAGTCAGGCCGTAGCCGCGGTCGCGCAACAGTTTGGTGGCAATAAAGTAAACCGAGCTTTTACCCCAGCCAGTGCGCTGGACTACCAATAATTTCTTTCGTGCTGATACCAGTAAATCAATAGCCTCCCACTGGCCATCACGAAACTGTGCATTCGGATCATTCAATGCCGTTTGCAGCAGCCTCTCAGCATCCATTCTGCTCATACCTGAATTCTTTTCCCTTTCTGTATGTCGTCCATTAAGGCTTTGCGCATCGACTCAACAAAACGACTCACGTCATCTGCATCCGCCAGCCAAGGCTTGTCGTAGGCAACGCGTACCTGACGATAGTTGACGTATTCGACTGGCGGTTCCTTGTTTTTCTTATCGCTACCAGGCCCCGGCTCGTTGACATCTACCGGCCCGGATCCCGGTTCTACCGGCCTGGACATATCGGCCAGCATGGCCAGAAGCTTCTGGTAACCCTGCTCCTCAAAGTAGCGCAGCCGATCATTAATCACAGCTATGAGATGCTGCTGCTCAATATTGTTGCTCAGGTCAATAAAAGGTTTGTTGAGCTCTGTTTGCCTGGCATCCGGCAGGGCCTTGTATTCATCGGTGCTCTGCATTCTTGCTTGCATGGCCATCAGCGTCTCAAGAGCGTACTGACGCACCTGCTTCAACTTATCACTGATACAGGACTTCAACAGGTCCAGCTCACCTTTCATCTGCTGGACTTTGTTGCCCTTATAGCAATCCATATTCTTGAGTACGGCAGATAGACGTTCTGCTACATCACCTTCGATATAAGCGAAATTAGGCTCCTGGCTCTGAACATAAGCCCGCGCTTCATCAAAGATCGCCTTCTGGGGGCCGCTCATGAATTTTCTGATCGGATCTATGGTCTGCTCTTTCAGATCAAGCAGCGCATCTTCCTGCTTGCTCAGGTCGGTCAGATACCAGGCGTAGGGCTTGCCGGTCAGCTCCTTGAGCCGCTCTATGGCTGGCAACAGTACCTTCAGAAAGGGGTATTGCTGCGCCTGAGCGACCAGGAGTGAAAGTTGATGCAACAATTCCTTGAAGCCTGCAGAAACCTCCTGGCCAAGCAGTTTCGCTTCCGTTGAGGAGGGCGGCCCATCGAAAAAGTCTTCATAAAACTCTTTCAGGGCCCGCACCTGAGACGCAGTGAACTCTATCTGAGGTTCCAGTACCACATTGCCGTAGCCATGAGTATTGCGCAAAGCCCGATCAAGATTAGCCTCCTCAAGCAAGTTGCCATCGGCACGAACTTCCACCTTGCCCCGCGCGCACAGGTTAGCCAGAGTGCAGAGTATGGCTGCGTAGAACCAGCCGTAGGGCTTGCGTTCGAATCTCTCGAGCAGGCTTTTCAGCGTAGTCCGTACGCCGCTACGGTTATTGCTCTGGATGAACGCCAGCAGCTCCTGCTCCGATTCCGCAAGGGACGTGACGTCATTGCCGAACAGCCCTTCCTGGGATTGTTGCAGGCAGTTGCCAATGTCGTTCTCGGTATAGGTGATGCCACGCAGCATGCGCAGATTGGGATAGGCACGGCCAATCAACTCATGGAAGCCGCGTATGACCCTGGTCTGCGGATCTTCTGAGCCAATCTCGATCTCGGCGCCGGCTACAAAGAGCTTACCCTTGCCGATAAGTCGCTGCACACGCTGCTGAAGGTCGGCGTACCGCTCTCGATTCTGAAAGCCCTTGTCAGTCAGGATACGCTTGACCGCTTCCTGTTGCGTTATCGACATATTCTGCCGAACATACTTTTCGGTCTGCTTGTATAGAAGCAGATCGCGCATCAGGCGCTCATCTGACGGCATGATGACCAGCAGCTCATCCCGCCCCATATTCTGCATTCTCAGAATATCTTCACTTTCAGCGTGCTCATGGAACGGGCTGATGACGTGAATCGCCAGCTCAGACTCGCGCCCATGCAGACGGTCGTCCAGCTTGCGTGAGAACGCATAGTCCTGCGCATTCTGGTCATAGCGGATCTTGCGGTGCTTGATGATGTGATCAAACACGATCTTTTCAAGTTCGGCGGCAACCTCGGATGATTCGACCTCTGTACTCTTGATCTCCTGTTCAACGTCCTTTTCCTCGTCGGTCAGGTATTCGTAAAGCTCACCGTTGCGCTGCACATAGGTCTGCTGCTCAAGGAGACTGAGAGCCTCCTCAACACGCTTCCTCTGTGCGAGGAGATCCTGATTGAAACCCTCAAGCATCAGCACACACAGGTTGCGCACTGAAGGCTTGAATTCCTTGACGTATTTGACCAGGAAGAGCGCCTTGAGCAGCCGAATCGCGAAGGGACTGTCCAGATGATTTTCCGCCTGGATAATGGCTCGCTGGATATTCGATTTCAGTGCGGTTCGTATTCCCTCGAACATCAGGTCAAAGGTTGCCAGTTGGCCTATCTCATGCTCACCAATCTGCACTGCTACCTGCTGAAAAACTCCCAGCATGGAACGCTCACCCACGGAACTATGCTTGCCTTCGAAGGCATTATGCTGGGATAGATTCTGGATCGCCGACTGGAAAAGTGAGAACTGGTATGGGATAAACGGGTAGCTATGGATGAAGTGCTCCCTATCCTGAAAGTTTCGATAGGTCTGGGAGCCATCTGCAAAATCAAACAACGTTTTGAAGTTGTTGGATTGCGCATGATAAAGGTCCGAAAGCAGCTGTGCCCCTTCTTCGGTTTTGGTCAGCAGTCGCTTCTGAATAACCTCAGCCACATCAGCGCTCGTTAGCTTCATGCGGTTTGCGAAGCGCGCCTGAATCTTTGTGAAGTCGTTGCCTTGCTGCTTGCTCATCTCGCCGACGACGGTGCCCATGTCCTCTTGGGCAGTCACTATGACCCAGGCACGTCCGCGGCACTTGGTAGCCAGGCTTTCAGCGATGGTCTGCAGGTTGGTCATCAGCTTTACGTTCTCAGCGATATACTGACCTACCTCGTCAATAAAGAAGTTCAACCGGAAATCAGGGGATTGCCTATCGATGTACGCGCTTACCTGATCAGCAAAATCCTCGATGGAAACCCGATATTGGCTGCGGTATTTGTCCAGAATTCCCTTGGCTGCCGTCTCATCACCATCGGTCACTTGGGCATAGGCTTGGGCGATACTCTTTGCTTCGAGAAGCGCCTGCTCTCGGCCCTTCTGCCAGGTCTTACACGCGATAGCCTCATAGGCTGATTTGAACCTTTCATAGAGATCGCGGCTGTCGAGATCCCGTTCAAACTGGGCAATATGACCCTGCTTACCGTAGTAGCCGCACATCTCATCGAACACTTTAACGAAGACGGCAAGCAACGCGTCGATTTGCGTCTTGCTGATGACATCCGCTTTCTGGTCGATATTGAAGAGAATACTTTTGGATGGTATGGCAACGGCGCGCTTGAGATCGCTGCGCAGAATCTCATTGTCACCACATTTTGGCAGGAACATATCAAGTGCGGCAGCGCCATCGATCTGCCGATTCTCGAGCAGCAGCGCCAGCATTTTCAGCAGGTGAGATTTACCCGAGCCGAAAAAACCGGAGACCCAGACACCATTGGCACCTTCATAGTTGTTGTAGGCATCCAGGAAAGACTCGAGCCGCTTCTCAACCTCATTGGTCAAAACGTACTCTTCGATCTCTAGGCGAAGGCTGGCTTCATCGTCAGCTTTGATGACTCCTTCAATCGGACGATCAACCGGCTTGTTAAATATGGTCCTTAGCATCATGTCACTTCCCTCAGTTCTTCAAATTCAGGCTTCGCAATGAAAGATGTTGAATGCCCGATAATACTTGTCGTCATGCAGCCTTCCGAAGAGGTCCAGCGATGCGCCAGTCTCCAAGGAGTGCGTATAGCCACCGGGGAAAAACATGACGGTCGGCTTGTCCTTCGCTGTGCTCTGCAGGTTATTCAGCACGTTGTGAGAACGTATATAGGGGAAGACCTCGCCGACACCTGACAAGAACAAGACATCAAATTCGGTGTTGGCTAACCTGACAGCTATCTCGGGGATCAGGTGTGCTTCTGGGTCAAGCACGCCTTGCAGCAGCTCCAGCAGCTCTTCTTTCGAGACCGTCTCCTCCATCTCGAGAATCTGATCCCAGATTTCGCGCTCCTTGAGAATGTCTACCGAGAGGTCATACAGGTTGATTTCCAGAATACGAACACCCGCTTGCTCAAGGCGATTGACCAGTTGACGCTGAAGCCTGGTCATCTCCACCGCCTCCTCGGGCTTGTAGGGGCAGATAAAGAAAGGCACCTCATTTCCAAGGCCCTGTTTATTCAGGAACCGTTGCCCTGAGATTACCGAGAACAGGTGTTGAAATCTCTCACCCAGGGGTAAGACCGCTGTGTCGACCATCATCTGGCTCTCATCTGTCAGTGCTCCCTATACATCGGGAAGTAAATAAAGTCTCTGTTGGCCTGGGATTTCAGCAGCCTTGTCAGCTCCGGCCCTGGCAGCGCCGCACATATCTCCCCCTTCCTGGAGAGAAGATTGGCCTCGCGGAGTATTCTGAAAAGCACCTGCCGGAGCTTTTTGCGTGTTGATTCAGCAATCTTGTCCAACTCAGCGTGCCATTCAGCCTTACGGTTAAAAAACGCATCGAAATCACTGTGGTCAAGAGACGTATTCAATGCACCAAAGCGCTCTCTGAGCACTTCGATCGCGAAATCCCCTATAAGCTGATAATGCCTGCAAACCGCGACCCAAAGCAGGTAGGCTTGATCGTGACCCGGGCTAACCAACAGGAACTCCACTTCTGCAGGGTTCAACGTCTTCAGTCTCGAAGCAACCTCTCGGCAAATCCGCTTGGAAGAACTGCCGGCTCGGACCTGCAACAGATTCTCTTCATTAACCTTCGCGCACACGCTTTCCCAGCTATTGAGCTGCAGAAAGTGCTCCGCCAAGAGCAGCGATTCGCGGTGAAACAACCCGCCGGTTGTGAATGACGCTACGTATTTGCAACTCATCAGGAGTCTGGACCTTTAAAACAGTGCTGCCTTGAGCCGTCTACCCAATGGAGGCGACAATCTCAGGGGCAGACTCACAAGGTAATCAAACGATGCGACATAGGCTGTCGCTATCAACATTTTCATCCGCAATGACGGATACAGCCTAATCCTGAAGCTCGAACAAATCCCCTACCTCGCACTCCAGGTACCTGCATAGTGCCTCGATCACATCGAGATCCACACGTGTAGCCGTCTCGTGATAGAGACGCGTAATCGTCCCGCGATTGATGCCGGTATCCCTGGCAACGTCAACGAGTTTCAGCTTTCTAGCGCCCATCAATGTGGACAGGTGGCACTTTATCATGTCCCGAATAAACCCATTTTGATCTGTAGGAGAACAAAAAAGCTTGCATGAGATCTTTTAATGCTCATAATGGTCTGCAGGAGGGCGTTTTGATCATCAAAGCATCGTTATGCCCTTCAACAGAAAACCATAGCAAAGGACACAGACTATGTCACAGCTTTATCTCACTACAGAAGAACTGGCCGCCCGTATCAAATATGACGCCCGGACCATTCGTGAGCGTCTGAAGGACTCCGTATTGCTGGAAGGCAAGCATTACTTCCGCCCTTTTGGTGGTCGGAAGATTTTGTACATCTGGGAGACGATAGAGCAGGACATGCTCTGCGGCGCGAGCTGTTCTTTTGGGCGCTACAAATAGTTGGTTCTCGATCACGCTCTCGGCACTAGCCATTCCCCAGACCAAGGACCCACTCAGTCAGCTGATCCAGGATGGCTGGGAGTTTTTCGAGGAACTGGAATCTGAAGCCGAAGTGTCGGTGACGGTGAAGACCTTGAAGAAGACCGGGGCACTGCCAGGGATCGACAAATATCCGGCGGCGTCGATCTGGTCGGCCATCGAAGCGCACCGTACCGGTGGCGGTCAGGAGGTCGTGGGTGAGGCAGACATCAAGGGGCCCGAGTGGGACGTGCTGACAGAGGCGAACCCACCCACGGACTACCCGCACTTCATGAGCAAGAAGGTCGGTACGCCACCGGCCTTTGCAAAGCACATCAGCAGAGTGCTGCTTCTGGAGCGACTGCGCGAGGTCAATGCCTTGCTCGGTTTCACTCGCGTGGAGGCGCCCGAAGAAACCGGCGACCCGAACGAACGGCCCCAGATGGCCAACCTCTCGCGAAGCAAGCCGGACTGGGTGCCTGCGAACCAAGTGCATGGAGAGGGTATCTTCATCCAGTTCAATGAACCGGCGCTCGTCGCTTGGGAAGCATTACCTGCCGTCGCACAGGTCGACAAGATGCTCCGCGGCGGCCACAGGGGATGGCGCAATTCACGTCATCTCGATCCTGACGAGGGCTACCCCGGCATTCGCTACGCCATGCTCCACACGCTATCGTACCTGCTGATTCGTGAGCTGGCGCTGGAGTGCGGCTACAACGCAGCGAGCATCCGCGAGCGAATCTATGCCGACACCTCCGGCGAAAGTCCGCAGGCTGGCATCCTCATCTACACGGCAGCGGCGGACTCCGATGGAACGCTGGGCGGTCTCGTCGATCTCGGTAAGCCGGAGAATCTGGGTCGCCTATTGGAGCAAGTCTTGAATCGCTCGAAGATCTGCTCCTCTGACCCGCTCTGCTCCGAGCACGATCCCGAGAAAGATCGCTCACTTCATGCGGCGGCGTGCCACGCATGTTGCCTGGTGGCCGAGTCCTCCTGCGAGCGCGGCAATCGATACTTGGATCGATCATTGCTGGTGCCGACCCTGGAACGCATCGACGCGGCCTTCTTCAAGGGCTTGTGACATGGAGAAGCTCTTGGATGCAGTTGCAGCCGTGGTCTTTCTGGTCTCTCCAGAGAAGGTCCAGGCCATAGCCAGCCGGATTCGTCGGACTGATGCCACAAAAGCAGCCGGTTCACTGTCGGGCGCGGTTAGCAACCCCGTTGCTGCTGAGGTTGTAGATCGGCTCATCAATGCTTGGCGAAGCACCTCTGTCAGCGCCGAGGAACTGGCATCAATGCTGCTCGCCGCCGGTCATGTATTCACCAAGGCTACGAATCAACAATCCACCGAACTCGTGTGGACGGGGCCGACGACACCCTTCGTCTCGGCACGACGAACCGAGCAGGCGCTACTGCAGGTCATCAACGCCGCTGAGCAGACCCTGTTCATCACCAGCTTCGTGGCCTATGACGTCTCGACCATCGTCAAGGCGCTAAATGCGGCAAATGATCGCGGCGTGGTCATCTCCATGCTGCTCGAATTGTCCCAGGACCATGGGGGCAGCATCTCATTTGATGCCATCGGCAAGATGAGAACGCTGGTCCCCGCTGCCAGGCTCTATGCCTGGCGAGACAAGGTCGACCCTTTCACCAACGGGAGCGTCCACGCCAAAGTCGCTGTAGCCGACGGCAGGATGTGTTTCATCACCAGCGCAAATCTAGCCGGGCACGCGATGGAGAAGAACATGGAGGCCGGTGTTTTAATCACCGGCGGCGTGATACCTAAACACCTAGGCGATCATTAGGATTCACTTGTGAGTACTGGAATAGTTATAACCATCTAACCGCTCCCATATTCACTCCACAAGCTCGAACAACTCCCCCACCTCACAATCGAGATAACGGCACAACGCTTCAATGACCTCCAGGTCAACACGTGTTGCCGTCTCGTGGTATAGCCGCGTGATAGTCCCCCGGTTGATACCGGTATCCCTCGCCACGTCTATCAGTTTTAGCTTCTTCGCCCCCATCAGGGTCGATAAATGACACTTGATCATATTCCACCAAAAGCTTTTTGATCTACAGAAGACCAAAAAGACTTGCAAAAGGTCTTTTTAATGCGCATAATGATCTACAGGAGGCCATTATGAGCCGCGAAGACTCTGAATGTCCTCCAATCCCGAACCATAGCAGAGGACGAAGACCATGTCACAGCTTTACCTGACCACTGATGAGCTGGCCGCTCGTATCA
>MDSZ01004435.1_pt1 | contig 17900 bp, 6 predicted proteins | sample 811201 | NCBI WGS metagenome assembly MDSZ01 (sample SAMN05326647, study PRJNA326480) | marine metagenome | isolation source: seawater | place: Indian Ocean: North | collected 2010
TGGAAAACAAAACAAATGACAAATGACAAAAGTGCTTTTCCAAAAAAAAGGGAGGAGGAGTTTTTTTTTCAAGAAGCAGAAGAGCCTCTTGTCTTTTTTCTCCTCCTCCTCTTCTTTCCTATTTTTTTTTTTGAGGTTTTATCCGTCGGCGTTTTGCCGCACGTCCCGCATAAATAGCCCTCGGTCGCACGCACGCGCGCGATATCTAGACATCACGCGTAACCTTCTTTTTACGTGCAAACGAATACAAACGATATGTTTACCGTAGCATCTACTCAGTTATCCGCGAGAGCGAACGTGACCGCGTCGACGTCGAAAATTTCCGCCTCGTCCAGAGTGGCGACGGCGTCTCCGAAGGTCTCCACGACGACCATCTCTAAAGTTTTGGAAGGTAAGGTGGTCTCCAGGGCAAACGACAAAACCGCGATCGTGTTGATCGAGAGAAAAGTACCGCACCCGCGTTTTATCAAGCGCATCAATAAGAGCAAGAGATTCGCCGTGCATGACGAAGAGAACGAGAGTAATGTGGGGGACATTGTTGAGATTAAGATGTGTGTACCAAAGTCGAAGACGAAGAAGTTTGAGTTGAAAGCCATCACGAAGAAAGCGGCGGCATAAGTTAAGTGAGAGAGACAATATCAAGAACACACCGTTGTATACATGAAGGGGTGTCGAATAGTAGGTTCGAAGAGCGTTGTAATCAAACTTTATTAACCTGTACTAGAAATTTTATCTTCTATTTTCTTTAATTTTTCGAGAAGTAATTAAAGAACGAAGACGTGCGAATACACGCACAAAAGTATGACTTTACACAAGACACGCACATATAGTTACTATGGTAGACAAATCTTTTTTTTTATGGAGGGAAATCTATCCATTATAATCTAAAACTAATTAGTCCTAACGACCCCTCGCACGCGCTCGACAAACTCGCTCAAGTTTCTGCGAAACCTTCTCTTGTTCATTCGATCGACCTCAGCGTTTAAGCCTCTCGCAGTGGTTAACTGCCCGAGCGCTTCGCGAACGACGACGCCTCGACCGCCTTTCTTCTCGGCAGCTTCAAAAGTCTCCTCGCCGAGACTCATGAAGCAAGCATTTTCTATTTGTAATAAAGGCAGCAAAGCGTCGGCGGCTTCGTCCACGATGGCAGAGTTCTTCTCACCGCCAGAGGCGTCCACGAAAAGGAGTCGTTTCCAGACGATTCGAAGACATTTACCCAAAGGCGACAACGGAAGCTGGACCATCAAAGCGCTTGGTGGTTCGTTGTCTGCCGTTATCGACCCACCCTCGACGATAAAGCTCGCGACAGTTTGCGTCGTTTGCATCAATAGCGGGCTGTCAGTAGCCGCACCACCACCACTCTTTTGCTTTCGTAACTCCGCCGCAGCCAAGGCGCCCAGAGCGATCAGAGATTCTCGACAGACGGTTTCGTCGTCGTTGTCTAAACCAAACTCCAAAGTCGAAAGTATCATGAAGAATAACGCGCTAGGATCTGAAGCACCGACGGCCGATCCGTTGATGTCGACGACGAGCTCTGACATTCTGGTTGCGTTTTTTACGATGATATCCGCGAACGATTCCATCGAGTAAGAGAGCAAGGAAAAGTAACAGTTTCTCAACTTTGGGAGCAACAACGCTTCCGGAGTTAACAGAGGGATGACAACTGCCAGACCAGAAAAAACAACCGAGGCTAACTTTTCTTTATCGTCGTCGTTCCACGCAGAAGCTAAGTGCGTTAAGGCTCTCAAAAGCGATTTCAAAAACTTGTAATTTGCCTTGATTTCTTCGTCTCGCAATCGCGTCAGCGTCGCCGCGGTCATCTTCGTAGGTTCGGATTTCGCGAAAATCGACACAATGGAGAGCGTAAACTCGCGTATCCTCTGCTGTCGTTGCATATTCCCCTCATCCATTGCAAATATTTCGCACAAGATTTCCGATAATTTCATCGCTCGAGAGATGACGAGAGAAGAGTTTGCTGAAATTGCATTTTCAATTACTCTCGTTAACGGCGAAAGCATTTCAAAGAAATGGTTCGACGAGAACTCGTGTTGTTTACTCAGAGACGCTCTTGCCACACCTCTGAGCGCTTCTAGTGCGCCCATCGTTCGGCTTTCGCCGGTTGGATGTTCGATGAATTTCTTACTCTCTACGGCTAAAAGCAAAACCTTGGACGGCGGTTCCAAAACGTATCGCAAATACGCGTTTCTTTGATCATTTTCTTCTGCGATACCAATCGCAGCTCTTGTGAGTGATTCAGTCAATCCGCAGAATATCTCGCTAGGAAAACCTCCATTTATGTTTTCGTGCGCTTGACCGGTTGAGAATAACAGCGTCGTCCACGCTGGATCATTCGCGACCGCTTTACACGGCGCATTGCGTCGCGTCAAGGAAGGAAGCAAACGAAAGCTCGCAGATTTCCTTAATGATGTTTCGCCATCATAAAACGATATCGCAACAGTTGCTAAACCGACCAAAATTTTTGCGGCGTATGAACCTCCTTCGCCTTCGAACGGATCTGGAGATTGAACAGCCCCAGTAATAGACAAATTGTTATCCTGGAGTAACACGTTGCGCACGCGTCCACCGGAATCTTCGGGGAACAAGTGCGTATCCGCCCACCTCGCCGCGCACCACACGACTTGTTCGACAACTCGTGGCGATAAAAACTGCTTGACGCTTTGATTTTCGCATATTTGGACGCATAGAGTACCGATGAACAATTCACCAATTTGACGTAAAGCTATTTTCGTTTGATTGTTTTCGTCAAATTGTAAAGGTCGCATGGGCGTTTCGCCTCGTCCATCGTCCGCGACGACGTGTCCTACGAGTCTCAACAACCACCACAATTCTTCAAACAATTCCGGAGCGCGTTGTAAATCCGCGTGCGCGGCGTTGTCGGTCGATAATGCAGCTAACTGTAACAAGAAATTAATTTTCTCGTGCAACGTTGCAACGAGCATCGGAACTGACAACGATACCGTGGCGCGAAACAACTCCGCGACGACATCTAAGGCGACATCCAAAGCTTCAATACCGGCAGCACCATCTTCTTCGTGGCCATCGTCTTCGTCGTAAGCAGACTCTCTCGCCGATTGTAAACCAAACTCGACGTACCTTTGGCATATTTTAGCAATCTCCTGGTTTATTTTCATCGCCATTTCCGGTGACTCGGCTTGATTCCGCTCGACTTTCGATGTTAACACCGCGAAAGCGTCGAAACAGTTCTTCATGACGAGATCTAAACAAGATCCATCGTTTATCGCGCGCAAACTTCCACCTTCAATCGCTGCCAAGCATATGCTCGTCAGTGCTTCTAATACGCTACCGCCCGTTGCCGCGCACGGCGCAACTAAGAAAGTCCAATTGTGCGCGGAACACAACGTGCCCAACTGCTTGACGCAATCCAAAACTTCTTCTTCTCTTTCGTCAATGTTGATCATTGCATCTTTCGGGTCCACTACTGTTCGCGTTTTCAAGAGTGATTGCACGCACCGTTGGAAGTGCATAGACTTCAAATGCTTGTGGACGTCAGCTTCTGGAAATATTGATCCACTCAAGGCGCAAAAGTTCGAAAGCAAACTTCTCGTTTCCTTGGCGACTTTGGTTCCCGGTAATATCGCGCTCGATCCATCCGCGCTGTTCTGTGCCACGCCATTCGGCGAATGCATGGCTTCGTGCAACGAAAAAAGCCACGCGAACGTGTCATTCTCTCCAGATTGTAACAAGATCTCTCGCCACGTTTCCCCAGGCGTCACTGGAACGAAACCATCCGATATGGACGCGTTTTCGAGAACGCTTCGACCTCCTTTGCTATTATTATTGTTATTGTTCGTTGTTGTTCCATTCTCATTCTCCACGCCTCTCGCGCCATTTTTACCGAACCCGCCGAACCGGGAGAAATCCCACGATAAGCACGCGTTCAAGAGCCGTAAACTAGCAAAAAAGCACTCCTCGTCTTTACCTAATTTCACCATCTTCCCTCCTTCAACCATCAACACTTCTCTGGCGATGTTCCCGGCGTGTGAGAAAAAGTGGATTAAAACTTCCTTCTCGAGCGCATCTCGCACTCGCTCGTGAAACTCCCAATTCAAATGCATAGGCGAGCTCGTGCTCGGCGCGCATTCCAAAACGACCTGCGTGAACACATCTAATCCGAGCTTCCTCGCTCCTGCAGTCGCCGAAGACGACACCGCTCGTTCGCATTCTTCCAACGCCATTTGTCGTTGTTTCCCGTCGTCGTCGAGCCACTGGCGTTTCAAAACAACCGCCAATACGGAAACAATTTGCGAACTTATGACACTGCTCATCCGAGAAGATGACGACGCCGCCGCCGACGATGAAGGAGCAGTCTGCGAATGCAGTAAATATGTCAAGCAAAACTGTCGAATCTCCGCGCGCATTTCGTTCGTCATCGCGTCCCATTTTTGTAAAATCGCAAACCGTAACGCGTTCGAAGCTTGGAACTTGGTATCGTTCGATTGTGAATTCTCCAAGATATCTCGACACACCCGCAACGCTTCTGGAGATTTACGGAACGACAACAGAATCTGTTCGGACTGTTCTCTCGCGGATTGGTCTCGCGAGGAGAGGTTTTGGCTCGCGAATTCGATTTGTTCCCGAGTGATTGTCGTCGTCATGACGATTTTATGAATGGCCTTCTTCTTCTTCTCGTCAAAGTTTTTTTGTTTGTTTGTCGCGATTCTTTCTCTTTCTTTTTCTTTCGTTCTTTCGTTCTTTTTTCTTTCTTTCTTTCTTTCTGTTGTGAATTTTTTTTCTTTTTCATCATTTTTTTTTGAAGAAGAGATGTTCTTCTGCCGTCCACATCTTGGGGTCGTTGGTGGTGGTGGTGTTGGTGATGATGCCTTTCGAGGACGAGGACGAGGACGGCGACTGCATGAATACCAACAGAAGACGACTTTGGCGACGATAAAGAAAAAGGAGGAAAACGACCAAAGAAAACGAGGATGTCGACGACGTCACGCGTGTGTTTTGGCCGTGGTGGCAGCGTTTGCAACCGCTGCGAACGAAAACGATGGTGGCGCGAGTCGAGCTCGAGCGGCTTCGAGAGACGCGATTCGTATTGGAGGAGGCAAGAAAGGAGGAGAGAAAGTTGTATCAGATTTCAGCAACTTGAAAATACTCCTGTCCGAAATAAAAAGAACGGACGCGGAACTCTCGCAAATGATTGGCCTGCTAAAACGAGCGAGCGAAGTCGGGACGGATGTGCCTTTCGATTCCATGTCCTTCGTGTTTGAAAACAGAGACTCCGCGATTTACAATTTCCAAAACAACGCGTTGAAGTTGGACGCGTTCGTTGACGCGGAAGAGTTGACGCCAATCGAAGCCGCCGTGTGGGATTCTATACCGCAAAAGAACGGTGGAGGCGTACACACGCCATTTATAGTCACGCCAAACGAATTTGTCTGCGCGTTGTATTCGTGCGTGAACAGTCCCGATGCGCCTCCGTCGACGGAAGCGGCATTGACGATTGACATGTTGAGGAAAGGCGTGTCAATGGGAAAGAGAAAAGATAAACGCATCACGGCCGATGGTCTGTTGTTGACTGCGGAAGACGCGAGAGCGAAAGTGCAAAGATATGTAGAAATTTTAGAAAGTAGCAGCATTTTTAGTAAAAGCAGCAAATGAGTGAATAGAAGGCATAAATTACTTATTACATGCCCTCGGATTCTATGAGCGTCAGCATCGCTTTCACGACTTTATTGTCCATGGATATGGGACCAGGAGAGTTTACTTTATTCGTCAAAAGCTGATCGATTTTCTTCCGCAACTCTCGCGCTAACACGCCAATCTTTGCCGGGGCGTTAAATTCGCACCAATCGTCGAGAACGAGTTTACCTTGTTCGTGTTTGACGTCCAACTCTCCTCCAAACAAGAGCAGCGGGTAGCTTCCAACCATGGTGCAATCGCGAACGAAGACTTTCGCCGTTTGAACGCGATCACCGTAAACTAACCACGTTGATTCGTACTTACCGACGTTGAAATTTACACTCGTTGGGTGTAAAAATACTCTGCCGACGTCTCGAGAGTAGTATTTCATCTCTTTTCCCGAGGCCATTTTCTCGACGGCGCCGCCAAGCGTCTTGGCATATTTTGCAACCGGATGTTGCACTCGAACGAGTTTTGGGTAAAGACCAGCAACGAGTGCAGCTTTGATAATTCTAGAAACATTCGAGTTTATGTCCACTTCGTCTTTCAAATCGACGTCTTTGTGACGAGTATTGTTCATATCGTCTTTTGCACGCCCGAATCGTTTGACGCGAAGCGCGTAATTTCGAGAAACGAATCCCAAGTCGGACAAAATCTGGGCAAAGTCCACACGCGATTGTAACACAGCCTCCAAAGCTTGACTCGAGAGATAGTTTTCGTCGCAAAAACGTCTCTCTGCACCTCTACCACTGCGTTTCTTGGCGTTCAACCATCCGTCAAAGGCATTAACGACTGCTAAGTGATCTGATTTACCAACCGCGAACGCCCTTTTTTTCTTGTCGGCGTCTTCTCGATTATCTCTTGGAGAATAAAACAAAGGACGTCCAGACATTGCGCTCGCGATGGTCAACATCGGGTCTAAACATCCCAACAAAGAAGCGTAGACGAGCATCTTACCCAATCGAGGGTCGCACGGCATGTGCGTTAAGTGTTTACCCAACGGCGTGACGACTTCTTCGTCATTTACAATTGCCATCGCTTTCAAGTCATTCAATTCTTGAACGGCGAGGTCCAAGGCGTTTTCGTCCGGGGGCGTCAACGCGAGCGATAGCGTTTCTTTCGCCGTTCCAGATTCTGGCGCCATACTTTTGATGTTCAAAACTAACGACTGAAGTGGTGTTCGCAACATTTCTGGTGCTTGCGTTTTCTCGAAATTGGCGAATTGCGTGCGCGAAAACAGTCGAAAACATGCTCCAGGCGTCGTTCTTCCGGCTCTTCCACGTCTCTGCTTCGCTTGAGCCTTGGAGACCCAGCAGTCTTCGAGGCAAGATAAACCTCTCTCCGAGTCGTATCGCATCTCTTTTTGCCGTCCCGTATCGATGACGTATCGAATATCGTCAATTGTAACTGAAGTTTCAGCGATATTTGTCGCTACGACTATCTTACGTACTCCGAGCCTTGGCTTTTGAAAAATTCGTCGCTGTTCCGCCGCAGAAAGCTGACCGTACAGGGGAAGAAAGTCCAACTCACCGACATCAGAAACTTCCAACAAGCGCGATTGCTCGAACACGCGTATGAGCTTCAAAATTTCAGCTTGACCGGGCATGAAGATTAAAAATGCACCGTACGTATCCTTTTCCATCAGCTTGCCACCTTTCGGGACTATGCTCTCCATGCCTTCTTTCAATTCTTTGCGAATAATCGCTGAAAGAGCGTTTTCGATTAGTTCGTAGTTCAATATAGACTCATCCACGTTTTGAATGGAACGTTTTACATCGTCGCTGTAGTTGTTTTCCAAATAATTTTTCGCTAAAGCGAGTTCGGTTTGACGTTCTCGCTCTTCCTCCTCTTTCCTTCGTTTCATGTTTTCGTCCGCGATGTCTTCGTTGTTTTTCATTTTAGTGCTGACAAGAGAAAGCTTCGGAATAGCTGCACGCTTTTCTGCCGCCTGCTTCTTATCAAGAGCCCAATTGTCTTCTTCTTCTTCTTCTTCATCATCATCATCATCAGACGAGTCTTCGTCGTCTTCGTCTTCGTCCCTGTCGCCTTCGACATTTTTCTTCTTCCTTTGTTTCTTGGACGAGGCGACAATTTCATCGAGCTCGGCTACGTCCCAACTCTCTGGGACTTCACGATCGGCTCGATGAGCATCGTCTTCATCGTCATCGTCTGATGAGGAAGGAAGAAATGCATTCGGATCCACGCTATCTTCTTCGCTTTCAAGCAACGCTAGTTGTCGTTTCTTTTTGGCTGCGTTCTTTGCGTACTTTGATTTTTGACCGATCAAAAAACTCGTTTCGTTGAAAACATCTTCTAGGTAATACTCTTTCACTGGGTGCGTAAACCCCGGAATGGTAATTTTGGACGTTTTTACGGCTTTGATTCCGTTTTCCGTCGATCGTTTCGATGGAGTTTGAAAGTAGTCGGCGAATAAATCCGCGTCAGCAGTTGCTGACATGAGAACGAGTTTCAGTTTTGGTCGCTTTTGAACGACGCGTCTGAGAAGTAGGAGTAAAACATCCGAATCGACGGAGCGTTCGTGGACTTCATCTAAAATGACGTGCGTGACGTTTTCTAAAGTCGAATCACTCAGCAATCGTCTCAGTAAAATACCAGTTGTACAAAACAACAAGCGCGTCTCTTTACTCGTTTTTGATTCCAAACGCACAGAGTAACCAACGACGCCCCCAACTTTTTCGTCTCTTTCGTTCGCCACGCGCTCGGCTAATCCAATAGCACTAATCCTTCGAGGCTGCGTACAAATGATATTTGTTTCGCCACCTTTTTGATTGAAAATCGCGTGCTCGAGAATAAACTGCGGCACTTGCGTAGATTTCCCGCACCCAGTTTCGCCGGAAAGCACAACCACCGCGTTATTTTCAACGAGTTTCGTAATTTTATCTCTGGATTCCGACGCGGGCAAATTGTTCCGAACGGTTTGCATTTTGAATGCTGCCGAGTGTTCGTTGGATTTAAAATCACGTTGCCACAAATCGTACGCATCTTTCAATCGTGCGCTTTGTTCCTCTATTTGAGCTCGCGAAAGTTGATTGCCTACGTTGTTGCGTTTCGCATTGTTGTTGTTTCTGTTTCTGTTTGTATTAGTATCTCCTTGCTGGTTTGCCAAAGGTGGTGGTGGTGGTGCTGCGTTAGTATTTCTTGATTTGGGTGCCGCTGACGACGACGACAACGATGAAGATAACTTTTGCGTTGCTTTCGTTGAAGACGATGTGGTGATGCTCTTGGTAGTTTCCTCTTTGCTTAACTCTGTGCCGATTGCGTCGATGACTGAATACATGCATGGCCCCGATTCACTTTCTATGCATTCCAAAGCGGTTGCGACCGCTACTTCCAAACACGTCGCGATCTTTTCCCTACTATTACTAGTATCACTACTACTGCTATCCATATGAGATAAATATATCAGTGGAGGTGCGGTTTGAGGATAGCCAAACACATTCATAAATGTCACGAGCATTTTATTCTCCACCGATACAGATATTGCGCATTCCTTATCGTCTTTCTTCACGTTCTCATCTCCGTATATTGATTCAATCGCGACGATTTCGTCGTCCCACTCATCGTTCGTTTGTTTCTCTAGACTGATCGTGAACTTTGGACCGAGTCTATTTCGGTACGCAACAATCATCGGCGATACCGAAGAAGAAGAGGCAGTTTTGACTGCATTCTTCGCTTCTTCGATGGAATACCCGCGTTCCCAGAGAAGTCTGATATCTCCACTATCCTTCGCTGGAACGCTATTCTCTTTTGCGGTTGTTCTCGACGACGACGTTGTTGTTGGCTTATTCGCGTTGTTCAACAAAACAATCGGATCGTTTATAGCTTTTGGTGCAAACTTTGCCGGTAATCGCGATTCTGGGATGTTGATGACTAACCAGTCCAAAGCGCTCTCGTAGGCAAAATCTTTCGATTGTTTCACTGCAATCGTCGCGTCTGATTTCTCAAAACCTAACTTCTCTAATCTCGCCGTCAGCGCTTCAACTTCCGGGTTTGCAATCTCTTCGTCTGTTTCGTGCAACACGGTAAAATCGTCATAAGAGCGATGATGTTCCATCGTCGAGGACTCTTCGCATTCAAATGCTTCTTTGAGTAACTCTTCGACCATCAACCTCTTCTCCTCGGACATGTGCAACGTCGGAATGATCCGTTTCGGTTTCGGTTTCCTATTTTTCTTCTCTAACTCTCTCTTTTCTCTCTGTTCCTTCTTCTCTAACCGCGTCTTTTCTTCTTTCTCGTAACGTTCAAATTTCTCCTTATATTCATGCGGAAGCAACCTTTGCAAGGGAAGATTCGTTGCGTATCTCGCCAACGCCAATGTCGCTCCTCTCTGAATCGCTTCTTCTTTCGAAGGCGCCGCGTCATTCATCCACAACACGATATCCGAATCTGGTTTATACTTATCCGGCAACACAACCTTGCAAATCCATTTATTCGCGTTCTCATCGGTGCTATCTTTCTTCTGTTGCGGCACGTACCGCGGTTTCCGGATGTCCTTTTTCTTATTCGCAAACTCGTCTAGTATCGTTCGCGGTTGTTTCACTGACGCTCTTATTACCGGCGCCGAATCTACAACAATTTTCTTTGCACTCCTATCTTTTACGTTCGTTGTTTCAGATGATGAATCGATGCCTTTCGCTTTATCGCTTTGCTGCTTTCTCTTCTCTGCTAATTTCACTTCTAACAAATCTTTCTGCTTTTGCGCTAACATTTTCACCGCATCTTTCGCGTCTACTTTTCCACCTTCGCCCGATTCCTTCTCCAATTCCTCTTTGTGGTGTCTCTCTATGTGCATTTTCAGTCGGTCTCTCTGTTTAAACGGATCTCGATCGCAATACGGACACTGTAAAGACGTCGCGCTTTTCTTCTTCAGTTCTAAGAAGTTTGCGTCTGGTTTGCTCGACATGCCTCCCGTGGCGACGATGCCTTTTTTCTTCTTCATTAACTCCTTCCGAGGGCCACCCATCCTTGCGTTTCTTCTTCTTCTTCTTCTTCTGTTACCGCGTTCCGCTCGTTGTCATTCCCGAGCGCGTGTCTTCTTATTCTTTGAGAGAGCACGCGCGCGTGCGCGCGTGGGTGGGATTTTGTGGGCAAGTGCGAGTGATTGATTTTTGACAAAATGACAAAATGAACCCCTAGGTTTAAATTTCTTCTCTCTAATAAAAATGTGCTACTCTACAACATTGCGGCGAGTTCATCGGCCGCGTTACTCGTTTCCTCCTTCGCTTTAACTTGGTTCTTAATAGCCGTGAGATCTCTGGGCATTTCATCTTTCGTGAGAAACTGCAACCATTGGTGCAAAATGGCTTTCTTTTGACCGCGGTATCGACACATGGTTTTCAATCGCAAAGCTTTGAGTCTCGTTTCGTTGTCGTTATTAGTATCGGCGAGAAGAGACGCGCAATTTTCCATAATTTTCACGTCCTCTTCCATGGATGTTGGTAAGTCTTCTAACAATTGTGTTATCCTCCCGATTAGCACTTGTCGGTATAACTTGTCGTTGTCGTTGTCCGGCATGACATTTTGCGCAATGAAGGAAAACATGGCATGGTGGGCTTCGTCTCTCGCGAAATTCCATCCGGCGCGTACACTTTCGTCTAAACCGGACTTGTCCCAATCAAACTTGTTCACGTCGGCTTTGTTTTGACCCATGGCTTCTAAAATGTGTTGACGACGTTGTTCGACGATGGCATATGCAACACCCTTGGAGTATTCGAGAGGAATGGCCATGGCATTTTGTTCCGAACTTCCAGCATCGACGAGTTTTTCTGAGAGCCAGGTGGCGGCTTCCGGTAACGTGCGCCACAACTCGACCGTATCGCGAGGATTTCTCGATTCCGTGACGAAACCACCGAATAAGAGAAAGGTGTCTGAATCTGCGATGGCGTACGAGACGGTAATTTCATCTCCAGGTTCTAAATCTCTTCTGGCGACGAGTTCGACACCGTCTGGTTTGTTCTTTTCCTTTTCTTCTTCGGATACGGCTTCTTCCGTCTTTTTAGCTTCATCAATTTCCTTCTTCTTTTTATCACTATATGCAGGCCGCCAAAACGCCGCCGGATCGACGTGCGTATGATTACACATGTCTATAAACGGGGCCACGAACGCTCCGGACGGAGGCATTCGTCCTTTATTATTCCCAACGTCTCCAATGTCCGCATCAATCTCCACCGCCCTTGACCGCGCATTCGCCATCGCCCACGCCCACTCTTTCTTCGTCCAATTCCTGCAACTCGTCGTTGCCGTCGTTTCTTCTTTTTTGAAATAGGTCTCCACGTTCACCGAGTCCCTCGCCAATGTCTTTGCGCACGTACCGATGGCGTCCGCAAATTGCATCTCCTTAATCTCCTCCGTTGTCCACATCCCACACGTCGGCGAATCAATTACTTTCGGCAACGCGTTGATGTACGGAAAAAATTCTGATTTCTCCTTCAAATCTCTTTGTCTCAATAACTCTGCCGCTAACCGTTCTGACGACGTCGCTTGCTCAAAGGGAGGTAACGATTCACCACCAGCACCAACGCGTAAACCTTGCGTTCCGACGCAACATGAAAATGGAATGAACAGGATGCGCTCGCCTTTTTGAATGGCAACGGTGGTCTCCTCCTCCTTGCCACTGCTGCTCGTTCTCTCCCCGCAATGCACTCTCCGATCGAACTCTTTCTCTGCGTCTTCGTCGATGGAGTGTCCTTTAGGGGTTTTCACTTTATACGCGTCCACGGATTTGATTTCGACTTTGTTCAACTCGCATCCTCTCTGTTGGCACCAGAGCACGAATTCTCGGAGCCTTTCATCGTTCTCTGTGGCGGGGGAAGAGGAAGACATTATTATTTTCGTCGCGCGCGTTTGTGTCTTCTTCTTCTTCTTCTTCGGTCGTAAAATTGTGACGGCGGCGACGTGCTTCCTTTTGGTCGAAGGAAGAAGAGAAAATAAAAGAGAAAAATAGGCGGAAAGTACCGGTACATCATTTTTAAATACAATCATACACACGCGCGTCATTTTACGTTCGCGTCAAAAACTTAGATTCTGTCAACGGAGTGACGATGCTTGCATCACTCTCCTCTTGCTCCTTGAAAGCTTGTTTCATCCGTCGCATCTCCATGGAAATATTCTCGAGGGATTGAAAAGCAGCTCTCGCCTGTCTTTTATATATTTTGGCTTTTTCATCCGCTTTGCGCGAGTTTTCAAGAACGAGTTTGGCCGTCAAGGCGGTTTCGAGAAGGACAGCGGAAGAGGAATCCTCGCCGTTAGCAGTCGGAACGCCATTTTCAGGTGTCGGGTCTGGAGCTTTGCAGCCTTCGAGGACGTCGGAGGATGGTGATGGAGAAGATTGGTCGTTCTTCGCAACATTTTCCTTATTCTTTTCTGTAGTCGAGACTTGCGGCGTCTTGAACGAGAGCGATTGCGCCGGAAATTCCGTCCCTGTCGCGGCAGGAGACGAACTACTCTTCTTCCTGCTGCTCTTTTTCATTTTTGTCGACTTCTTTTCGACTTCTTTTCGTTCGCTACCTTTGACCGACGAAGCACGTTTTTCCTCCTTCAATCTCGCCAATAATATTCTCTTTTCTTGTTTCATGCGAAACAACTCTCGCTCTTCCAATTCGCACTCTTTTCGTAAACGCGTTCTTTCTGCATCCATGTGATAGCATTCTATGGCATTTCTGTGCAACGGCGGTAACTGTCCTTTCGGTGCGAGTGGATAAACAGAGACTCTTTGAGTGTTGCGAATTTGGTGGTGTTGCTGTCGATGGTTGTGGTCATATGCTTCCACGAAATCATCTGCGACATCGTAAAACATTTCATCGTCTCCATTCGTCGCCGTTCTTTTGGGCGGTAGCTGCTGCTGCTGCTGCGAATTTTGAACGTAAATGATCTTTTGTCGAACTGGCGCGGCATCATATGACGTTGGACATTCATCTTCGATAGTATGCACAGACTGCGACGTCTTCTTCGGCGCGGGAGATTTCATCGCCTTCAACTTTTCAACTTCCGTTTTCAACTCTTTCACAACCACTTGCATCTTTTCTATTGTCGTTTCGTAGTTTTGGCAGGACTTTTCCAAGGCTTCCTTTTCTTCGATGGTTGCGGTTAATCTCTCTAATGTCGCTTTGTGTCGAACGGCGAGCTCGTAATTTTCACCTCGAAGCGTTTTCGCATCCTCTTCCGAACTCGATTTATTCTTCAGATTTTCAATTTCAGCTTGCATTTGCGTCAATTCATTCGTTTTGGAAGCTAAAAGCGCCGTCAACTCTTCATTTTGCGCCTCGAAATACTCTTTGATGGCGTTGTCGTCCTCTTCATTCTCATCGCCGGGATGCATTTCTTTCGTAATAGCAGTTGTGCCGTCTTTTGCTTCTTGAATCTCTCCTCGCGGTGGCGCAGCGAGTTGTTTTTCGAGCGTCTGTACTTGCTGTCTCGAAACCGCCAACAAATTTTCAAGCTTTTGTACTTCATTCGTCGCTTCTTCCAACTCGCTCGTCATTTGAGCCGTTTTCTCCACGGCGTTTTCAGTCATTTTTTGCATTTCGGAAGATTTCATAAACGCAGTCTTCGCTTCTTCTTTCAATCCATCGGTTTCGTGCATGATATTCTCGAGTCTCTGCGATAAATTTTCTTCCATGGCTTTCGAGGCGGTTAATTTCGCCATCAACTCGATATTCTCGAGCTTCAATTCTTCGTACCTCGCGGGAATCTTGGCATAATCGTACGAATCAGAGGAATTGGTATCATCGCCATTGATTTCACCGTGAACTTTCGTTTCTGTGCACCACGCCTCGAGTACTTTCACTCTCGAGTTTGCTTCGTCAACTTCTTTTCGCAAGAAATCGCAATCACTATTTGCGGATTCAATCTCTTTATCCAACTCCTGTACGCGCTCGTACGACTTCTTCAAGCGAACGTTCAACGTTTTATTCGTCGTGTCGACTTTTTCCAAGGTTTCTTCGAGCGCCAGCTTTTCTTCCTTGAGTTTCGCAACGTCTAAAATTAATTCTTTGCGCTCGTCCTGTTCTTCGTTGACGCGTTCAAGCTCGTCTTGTAAGCGTTCTATTTCATCCTCTAAATCCGCTGCGCGCGTATTTTCGAGCTCCGCTCTTGTCCACCAAATAAAACCTTCCCGTTCGTACATGTTCATATCATTCCCTAGATAGTTAATCATTTTAAGCATGTCCTCTTTCTCCTCTCGGTGTTGCACAATTAGTTCTTCGTTTTTTCGATACATTTCTCCATAGAGGCGTTCAAACTCCTCCGCCTCTTCTGCCAATAAATCTTTGCAACTTTCCATGTGCTCCTCTTTAGCTTCTAATTCTTCGAGAGAATTCTTCAAATTCTCGAACGCGGCGACTTTAAAGGACATTTCTGATTGCAAATCTTCGCATTTTTGTTCCCATTCTTTCTTTTCGGAGCGAGTGATGTTGAGCTCGTGCTTGCGTTCCGTCAACGCCTCCTTCAAAGATTCCATCTTCAACTCCATCTCGCCTCTACGTTCCGCTTCTTCTCTCAACAACTCTACCTCTTCTTCCGCAGACGCCAAAGCATCTGCGAGTTCGGAGCACGCGTGCGAGAGTTCGGAAACTTCGTCACTTTTCTCTCGGACTTCCTTCGTGAGTTCCGTAAACTCCGCGTTCTTCATGGACGTCATATCCGCCAACTCTTGCTGCAACTGAAGCATCTGTACGTCTTTACCTTGATTCTCTTCTTTCAGTGATGCCACTAAAGATTCATACTCGCTTAATTTACCATTAATGTTGTTGTTACTGTCATCTTCCACTTCTTCTGTTTGCACGGATACACTCGCGACGCTTTTCTTCTCCTTTCTTTCCATCTCCTTCATTTTTTCGTCCAATTGTGTCTGTAACGCTTCGTTTTTCCGTCTCTCGGTCTCCAAAGTTTCCGCCGATCGCTTCGCTTCGTCCGTTTTTTCGTCCAAGAGCATCTGAACTTTATTCAAAGCTTCACTCGCTTTCTCGTTGTCTTTTTTGCGCTCGTCTTGTTCTTTCTGAAATCGATTTTGCACATCATCATCATTTGCCTTTTTGTCTTCCTCTTCGAATGTTTTCAGTAAATCCGATTTAACGCGGTCGGCTCTTTTATTATTAGCATTCGCTACTTTCGCGACTTCTTCGTCTCCTTCATTCTTATTGCTGTTGTTCTCTTTAATAAATAAGAGAGAAAAGAGCGATTTTAACGAATTGTCCGCTTTATCCGCAATTTTCAAAACTTCTTCTTCCTTGTTGTCTCCCGGCAGTTGTTTAGTTTGATGCTCACGAGCAGAAGTACTCGCTTCTTCGCCGCTATTCTTCGTTGTCATTCTCTCTCGAAGAGATAGAACGTACTCGTCCAGCGAAGCGAGCAAATTCTTAACTTCTTGTTCGCTGTTGGAATCTAACAAGGCGTCGGAAATGGAGTTTTGTGTATTTTCCACCGCCTGTACCGAAGGTTTCGTCGTCGTCGGCGTGGTCATTCTTTTATTACGATTGAAGTGTTGCGTCCGCGCGACCGTGTTCAACGCGTCGACAAAAATATCCTCGTCATCATCATTATCACCAGCGACTTGTGTTTTCATCGCTCGCACCTTTCCGCCAGTAAACGGCGAAACCGCCGTGCCTTTCTCGCTCGAAAGCGCTCTCAACCTTTCTGCCGTTTCTGTTGCTGATTTTTTGACCGCTTCCCATCTCGGAGAGGCAAAGATTCCAACGTTGTTGTTACCATCGTTTATTGTCGTCGCTTCAAAGCTAAAAGACGATGCTTGCTTCGCTGGAGCCGTTAAAGGCGTCTTGGGAACATTATTATTGCTATCAATACTCGCGTTCGCCGCCTTTGTCTTCTCTTCTTTGTTCGACGATGCTGCCTCCGTCATCAAAGTCTTCTTCTCCTCTTCCAACTGCGCAATCTTCATCTCTGCTTTCATCTTATCCTCTCTTAACGTTTCGTACATTTGCGTCACCTCGCTCATCTTCCTCGACGACTTCAACGAATATTCCGCCTCGTCCGACTTCATTCGTTCGAGCATCAACTTATAGTTCGCATTCTCTTTCGCCGTCTGTAACAAATCCATTAAAACCATCTTCGTCTCACCGACGTTCGGTTGTTTCAAAAGTTGTTCTGCGATTTCTTCCGCGGTGTTATTACTTTTATTTGTCGTTGTTTTCGGTGATATCATCGATGATGGCGGAGGCGTCGTCATTTGTTCCATATACACTTTCAAACTCGGTCTCGTCAACTCCGCGGTTGTTAAATGTCTCCTCGTTGGCGTGTTCCTGCTGTTCGGAGAAGACTCGGAAAAGGATGCGTTGTTGTTGTTGTTGTTGTTGTTGTTATTATTATTATTATTACTCGTAGTTCCAGTAGCGTTATTCGGAGAGAGCACGTGCGAGAGCGGGCTTCTCGGTTGCCGCTTCGTCGTCGTCGTCGTCGTCGTCGTCGCAGAGGGGGACGGCACGGGCGACGCGCATCGTCCTCCACTCTCACTCGATGATGATGTCTGTGCGTCTCGAGAGCGCGTCGTTGCACACGACGCGAACCGACTCTTCCTCGTCGTCATCTCGCGCGCACTCCTTCTCCTTCTCTCTCTCTCTCTCTGTGTGTGTGTGTGTGTGTGCGTGTGTGTGTTCCGCGCTTTTCGATGAAGACGACGACGACGCGCGCAAACCAAAACAATAACGGGTGGTGAGTAGTTTATTATAAGTGACCGTTTATAAGTCTTTCTTCTTTTGTCCCCTTCTTTCTTCTTCTCTTTTTCAAAAAGTCGTCTTTTTTGTGTATGGTATCATCTGTCGACACCAATTTCAAATTTTTTCACACGCAAATTTTCTTTCTTTCTTTCTTTCTTTCGTAAAGGGTTGTTTGCTTTCGTAGTAGTACGAGTAGTAAATAAAAAAATGACATCAAAATCCAAACGCGACGACGACGACGCATTTTTTTGTATGCGCGCGCGGATTGTTTTACACCCCCGATAAGAGAGAGAGAGAGAAATGAGAGAAGAGACCCGCGCCGAGGAGGAGGTGGAGGAGGAGGAGGCGCGTCGTCGTCGTCGTCTGAAAGCGAGATGTCGAGCGGAAGTGTTCGAGTATTCCGGCGTGGTGCCAGCGCAATTGGTGAAGAAACACTTAACGACGACATCGTCGAACGCGTCGTTTGAACGGTGCGTGCTCCACACGCAAGAGAGGTTGTTGGAACGCTGCAAAGAAGAAGAAGAAGAAGAAGAAGAAGAAGAA
>MDSZ01155970.1_pt1 | contig 17893 bp, 16 predicted proteins | sample 811201 | NCBI WGS metagenome assembly MDSZ01 (sample SAMN05326647, study PRJNA326480) | marine metagenome | isolation source: seawater | place: Indian Ocean: North | collected 2010
ATATGTAGGAATTCCGGAATCTACACTCATACCAGCGCCTGTTACTAATAAAATTGCGTCTGCATCTTTTATTAGTTTTTTGGCACTATTAATGTTTTCTTTTATTATTTTTGTCATGATTTTCTTTAATAATTTAAGTTATGATTTAATATATATATATATCAATTTTATTTACACCATTCAACACAATAAAAAACGTTTATGTAACGATTACACAAACGTTTTTTATCTAAAAGTTTAATGAATGGAGTGCGTCCTTTATTCCTTCATATTTTTTTTTTAAATTTTGTAAAATATAATATCCTATGGGTATAAGAATATCAATTTTTTATTATAATCTTACTATATACATTTGATGTATATTACTCCATTCATATGGTCGATTTCGAGTAAGTTCACGCTGTGTCTGTCTATGAATAGCCTCCCAATCGTCTTTCTTCATATTTTTTAAATCTTGTAAAATATAATATCCTATTTGAAAAGCTCCCATAATAAGAATATAATTTTTACTGAAAAGCGGAACTCTTAAAATGAAATTTACATAACAATGACTAAGAGTTAATACTGGATAATTACGTAGAGCTTCAATGGATAATCCAGTAATAAGTAAAGGAGACAATAATAAGAACTGACATGGTAATATTATTACAGTATCGACAATATTTTCAACCAGCGGATATGATTGACATTTAAAACGATAGTCCATAAACCTAAACCCTTCTGCTAAACCTTGGACAAATTCACGGCATATAGAAAATCCCGATTTAATTGAACTAATAGCGTTTCCCATAATCTTTATTAAGTATTTGTTTTGTTTGATTCCACCTACTGCTAAAAAATGCATCAATTTTATGCATTTTTATGTTTTTAATTACTTAATAAGTTTTTACATCTAAAAGAAGGAAGCAATACATTGTATCATTTCTCTATGTGCATATCTCAGTAAGAGTTTGTCGCCTTTTTGTGTTAGTCCTTTTTTCACTATTAGAGCCGTGTTTAATCTCTCCTTCATAAGTTTATCGTGAATATATTTTTTTATTAATGACACGATTTCTCTGCGTTCATGTTTCCTTGCCAACTTGAGAGCCGTATTGCCCTGTCTATCCTTATCATTCATATTAGCTCCATTCTTTAGGAGTATTTTGACAATCTCCGTGTGTCCTTTATAAATTGCCAAAATGAGAGCTGAATTACCCCCCTTACATTCCTTCGCATTCACATCTGCTCCCTTTTCCAATAGCATTGAAACAATTTTTGTGTATCCCATATTACTTGCATAATTAAGAGCTGGTGTGCCAGGACCACTCCTATTATTTACAACTGCTCCATTCTCCAGCAGCATTGATACGACTTCAGTTCTTCCATAATAACTTGCCATTGTAAGTGCTGTTTCAATACACATAATCCCAGTCTGCATATTCACATCCGCCCCCTTCTTTATTAGAAGAGCCACTATTTCTGTGTGCCCACCTCTACTTGCCTCCATGAGAACCGTATTACCATATCTATCCTTTGCATTCGCATCAGCTCCCTTCTCCAATAGCAATGCCACAGTTTTTATGTGTCCATTCTTACTTGCCACCATAATAGCCGTTTTGTCATTATACTTCACGTTTACATCCACATCCCCTCTCTCCAAAACCTTTTTTACGAAATCTGTGTGCCCCTTCTCACATGAAAGCATGAAAGTCAATGTTGTCATTTTATGTGCTATTTTGTTATAATTTTGTTAGCATTGTTTATTTAATTCCACTGATGCAAAACATATCAATTTTATGCGTTTTATGCTTTTTTATTAAATTTTCAAAAATAGGTATTATAGTGTTTCATTAATTCTTGTTTTGAAATAGACCTTGGACCTACCGTGTTGTCTCTTGAATCAAATACAACGGTATTTAATTGTTCTATCGTAGATTCGGGTATTTTTTCATCAAATTTTATAAAATAATGTGATTGTTCAGATTTGTTTTCTATGTCGTCTTTGAATATGTTTCCTGCATATACACCTACCCTTCTAAAAGCTATATCTGGATTTTCAGATTTCTTTACAAACTGAAACCCTTTTGGTATCAGTTTTTCACTTACATTTCTATTTTCTCCTTTTCTTTGCCATATTTGAAATACACAGGGAACATCATATACTTTATCCTCTACTAAAAATCCATTTTCTTCTATATCTTGTTCAAAAATCAAATGGAAATCCAATGGAAAGTGTTTTTGCATACTATTCTTTTTAAAACTTTTTGGTAATATAAATGAAATTGAATTGGCAAACTTACTTGAATGCTTTATAAATTTTATTGCCATAGATGATTGACGACCAAACGGAGGATTTCCTATTACATGGATATTTGAATACTTATTTGATAAAGTTTTTGTATCTACCAATAAATAGTCTTGTTGAATAATACTTGAATGTTCTGGTTCCAAATCATAAAATAAGCAATTAGATGAAATACTTTGTAATTCATCTATGAACGAACCGTTACCTGCACTTGGTTCAATTATTAAGTCAATATCTTTTATACTTAAATATTGTTTTATTTGCTGAATGCATTTTGTTACCACGGACGGATTTGTATAATATTTATCTATTGTGTTTCTTTTTAATCCAACAACTTGTGTATTTTCTGACATTTACTACTATTAATAAAATTATTAATTTTATATCAATTTTTGAAGTGGATTTTATAAACACATTATAAAAAATAACATAGAAATAATTTTACTTAAATTTGTATATTTTAATGAAAGTTGCTTTTATTACAGGTATAACAGGTCAAGATGGTTCATATTTATCTGAGTTACTTTTAGAAAAAGGTTATTATGTTCATGGTCTAATTCGTAGGTCATCCTCAATCAATACAACCCGTATTGACCATATATTTAAAAATAAAAATTTATTTTTGCATTACGGAGATTTAACTGATAGTTCTTGTTTAGGTTTTGTTTTATCCAAAATTAAAAATAAGCATACCGATATGGAACGTCTTGAAATATATAATCTTGCTGCTCAATCACATGTAAAGGTATCATTTGAAATGCCTGAATATACAGCAGACGCAGATGCATTTGGAACATTAAAGCTATTAGAAGCTATACGTAGTAATAATTTGGAAGGTATTACAAGATTTTATCAAGCATCTACAAGTGAATTATTTGGATTAGTGCAGGAAATTCCACAAAAAGAAACTACACCTTTTTATCCACGTTCTCCTTATGGTGTTGCCAAATTATATTCTTATTGGATTGTAAAAAATTATAGAGAATCTTACAATATGTATGCATGTAATGGTATTTTATTCAATCATGAATCGGAAAGACGTGGTCATAACTTTGTAACAAGAAAGATTACCATTGGATTAGGTAAAATTTTAAGGGGAGAAGAAGATAAACTTGTCATGGGTAATATAGACTCTGAAAGGGATTGGGGACATGCTGCTGACTTTGTAGAAGGTATGTGGAGAATTCTTCAAAATGACACCCCAGAAGATTTTGTCCTTGCTACTGGTGAAAAGCATACAGTAAGAGAATTTATAGAAAAGGCATTTGCATTGAAAGGAATTGAAATTATATGGAAAGGAAAAGGGGTCGAAGAAATTGGTTACGATAAAAATACATTAAAAGAATATATATTTATAAATAGTAAATATTATCGTCCTGCGGAAGTAGAGTTATTAATAGGGGATGCAACAAAAGCAAAAGACATTTTGAAATGGAAACCAACAACAAACTTTGAAGAATTAGTAAAGAGAATGGTTGAATATGATTGTAATTAAAAAAAGGTATTAAAGAATAAAATTTGATAATATATATTTAATGATTAATATATTATTAATTGCATATTTGCTAACCAATGCAAATAGTTTTAGAATGATAATGTATAATAAATTACCAAATAATTGGGACAATCTTAAAAAAAGTATGAAAGATAATGCGAGAGATTGGTTTGTAAATAGAGCAATTCAAAAAGGAATACCTTGGAATGAATTACATAAAAAATATCAATCTGTTCATGACGAATTAGAAAATTTTAGAATAAAAAAAGAGAATGTAGAATTAGAATATCCATCTTATTACTTAAAATCATTTCATGGATATGAAGATGGAAACATGAATTGGAAAGCAGCCGAAGAGGCAGAATCTGCTACATTAAGTATTGCTGCAGGATACTGGGATAAATCGGACCCTTATATTTCACAAGATTGGATGCGTTATAATATAAGTGAAAATGTGAATAATTATTTTAAAAGTATTCACGGAAATAAATATTATTTTCCAAAAAATGCTTTAGATATAGGTTGTTCAACTGGGATTTCAACAGAATATTTAAAAAAAAGTGTAGGTAGTAATTGTGAAATTCATGGAGTTGACTTAAGTCCTTATTTTATTGGTGTTGCAGAATATATAAACAAGAAAAAAGGTTTTCAAATAAATTATCAACATGAAAATGCGGAATTTTTGTCTTATAAAAACAACACATTTGATTTTATTATTAGTAATTTTGTTTTTCACGAACTACCAGAAGATGCTGCAAACAATATTGTTCATGAAATGTATAGGGTGTTAAGTCCTGATGGTATTGTGGCTATTGTGGATATAGACCCTATTTATTTGGATGGTTTATTAAAGGGCAATATTTTTAGAAAATGGGCTTTTGAAGTTACAGAACCTCATATTTATAATTATTATAAAAGAGATATAGTAAATACTTTGAATAGAGCAGGTTTTACAAATATAACAAAAAAAAGAAATGATCCCTTAAATTCAATTTGGCTTGGAACAAAAAATAAATTTCATTTAAAGAATAATGGTTGTAAAAAAGAGAGGGAATATAAAAAATTTGAACTAAGTGGAAATTCTATGTTTTATCCATAAATTATTATATTTTTAAATTTTTTTCTTTTTTCCAAATACATACGCATTCTGTGACCGTTTACAGAATTATTCATAAGAAAGTCTTTTAATGGGTCTTGACTTTTCCAATATTTTTCAGGTATTCCAGATTTTTGCAAAATATCTTCAATACAATTTTGTTTTTTTTTTAGATTAACCATTTCAGTTTCATACTGCCAACAATCTTTATTATCATGTCCAAGTTGATTACAATATGTGCAAACTAATATATTATTTGGTAATACCATAGCTCTTTTTAACATTATTCTATTACTTTCTAACGCATTCATTTTTATAATAATAATATTAAAAAATATTATTATTAATCAATTTTACTCAAAAAGAATCATAAAAATAGACATGCTAAAATAAGTCAAATTTATATATAATTTTTAAGTTCAAGTGTTTTAAATTCTCTATCTGGTTGTTGAGGAAGATCAAGAGGTGTTACTAAAGTACTTTGGTCTTGACAATATTTAATATATCCTTCCACTTCATTAAACACATTAGGAATGGCGTATTCAAGAACCAATTTGTTTAATTTTGTTACTTCTGATTTGATATCTTCATTACCATGATCAGCAAACTGTAAATAATTACTTCGCATAATAATTTTCAATGTGTCTATATTTTGAGGAGCAACAACATATTTCTTTTCTGACATGTTATAAACTCCAGCTCTCAAACCATTCTGAATAATTTGTATATTTTCTGAAGAAAAATATACTTTTGACAATGTTGTTTCTTCAAAGATTCCATTTAAAGCATCTCTATATTCTGTGCTTTTGTTTTTTACAGCAATCTTTTCTTGCATTTCAAATTGAATATTTTGTGGAACATCAACTATATTTACTCTCCCATTTAAATTTTCTTGTTTAAGTATAGTTTCTTGTTTTTCATTAAATAAAGATGGATTCATAATTATATATTGTATTAAGAAATAAAATAACCCGAATAACACTAAATATTTAGTATAAAATCTAATATCTATATATATGTTTCGTGATTTATCTGAAATTGTGTTATCAATTACTATTTTAATTTTAATATTTACAGCAGCTTTAATTCTTTTAATAGTATTTGCTGAAGTAATTTCATTTTTTATTCAAAAATTTATTTTAGTTTTCCATAATTTTGAGAGAAGCGTATATTAATACAATTGTTGGAAAATAATTTATGTTATTTATATATAAGAAAATGGATATATTTTATACAGTAGTAGTTGTTGTAGCAGTAATTATGTTTATTTTGTTACTCACTTACGTTGGATTGTTAATTGCAGAAAAAAATTATGGTTCCAGTTTAGTTGAATATCCACCCCTTGCTAATAGTTGTCCAGACAATTGGAAAGCAAGAACAAAAGTAGATAACAATAATAACGAACAAACTTATTGTGAAATACCAACATCAAGTATGAAGAATGTTGGAACAATTTTAGACCCCAGCGCCAGCAATGAATCATTAACCAATGCACAAATTACATATGGATATAATGATACTTTATTTACTGATGTATCGAGTAACCCTATTGGCGTTGTTGATTTTACAGATCCTTTATGGCTCTCTACAGGTAAAACTGCAATATGTGCCAAAAAGCAGTGGTGTGAAACCTATGATATACAATGGGATGGAGTAACCAATTACACCAAATGTGATTAAATATATTGATTTAAAATTCAATATATTCAATAATGACTAAATAATTAACGAATAAAGCTTATTACTGACACAGGTTCTCCAGCATTTGATTCAAGTTTGTTTAAAGCAACTTCACTCTTAAATACTTGAAACACATTTTCATCTTTATAATGGTTTACCTCAATTATTTCATTTTCCAAATATCTTAAATTTCTTGCTTCTCTTTGTATATTATTTATATTGTTAGAAACGTAATCTTTTAACAATTGTTTATTATTTGTTTGCTTAAATTCTTCCATTATTTCTCTATTTTCGTCAATATGTTTAAAAAGTTCTCGTTTCTTCTGTTTTATCTCTTCGGTTTTTTCTGGGTTCTCAAATAATACATTATATTCGTCTTTTACTTCACTATATGATCTTTTATATTCATTATATTCATTCAATTTGTTTTCGTATCTCAACTTTGCAGTTTCATCGGGTGTGTATCCAAATACATTATCCAATTTTTCTTTAATAATATCTGTTTTGATGTCATCTAACACTTCTTTGTATAATGATAATTCAAATAAGAAACGTTCATGATTTCCGGCATATAATTTGATATTTAAACTACATGGGTTCTCATCGTCTCCACAAATTGCAATATATTGATTATCTTTCTTTTGAAACAATGTTCCTACTTTTCTTTTGCATTTAACACATGGCATCTTAAATTCTTTTACAGCTTTTTTTGCCATTTTTTTAGTTTCAGCATTTTTATATAATCTTCTTTTCATTTCTTTTTCTTTTGCTTCATATTTGCTTTTTATTTTAAAATATTCTTTTAGATTTTTGTAAAAATCCTTTCTTTTTCTATTATTTATTATTTCTTCATTGTTTGTTTCTTTTATAGATTGACTATTTCTCAATTCAACACTTGGCAAATTTTCACGTTGAAAATCAATTAAACTATCTGGTAAGTTCTCTATAACAGTAATTAAATTATTAGAAATATGAAGTGTTTTCAAATTTGAAATATCTTTTAGATTAATAGATTCAAGACTATTGTGTGTGCATTTTAATTCTATTAATGATTGAGGAAAATTTTTTAATTCCTTCAGTTTATTGTTAGAAACATTAAGAATCTCAAGATTTTTTAGAGAACTTACATCTAATGACTCAATATAGTTAAATTCCAGGTTTAAATATTCTAAAGTGATTGGTAGGTTCTCTAATTCAACTAATAAATTATTGACACATTCAAATCGTTTTACTCCTTCAGGTATATTTTTTATTCTTGTTATTTTTCCTTCTTGAAAATAAATCTCTTCTGGTATACCTAAATTTAATTCTTGAAATACATTTAAATCTAAATCACCCTCCAGTCTTTCTAAAATTTCAACTTTTTTAATGGGTTTGGATAATTTTTCAATAATTGACAAAAACTTGTCTTGAGCTGTATTTTGATTTGCAATTATATTCTCTCTTTCTTCTTTTATCATTGTTACAATATATATATACTAAGCAAATATATATATATTTAAGTCACAACAGGTAAATTTGTTATATTTGACATTTGTTGGTTTTTCTCTTGATGCACTTGTTGATGATATCTTATTTTGGATAATATATATTCTTGGTCTTTCAACATCTTCTGTTGTTTTTCATAATCAGAAAGTTTGTTTGTATAACTGTAATACAAAGCAAAACCAAATATGAGTATGAAAAAAAACAATATACCTAAATTAAATACATAATAATAAACATTCACGCGATTTTCATGGCATTTTTGTAATACATTTACTAAATAGGTTCTGGAATTGTTATCTATTAATTTGGGTGTAAACATCTAAATAGTATAAACACCGTATATTATTTTATACATACATTAAATATGACAAAACTAACAAATAACTAAATATTGCTGTAATAATTGATACAATCCAAATTGGAATAATAGTTTTATGTCTATATCCAACTCCAAATGGTCTAAATTCTCCTTCTTCGTTGTAAATAAAACCTGGCTTCATAATGTGAACAAAAGTAAAAAATAAAACAAACATAAATAATGTAACATTAAGTTTATTTTTACTTACAAACATTTTTAATTCATCCATAATTAATATATGAACATAAAAAATTCTTTTTAATAATTATTTACTATACTATTATTATGATCACAAACATATGGCATAAATAATTCTTTATTTTGATTGTAAATAAAATACCACAAATTTACTTCCCATATTAAATATCCATTTTGCTCAATAAAACTAAGTGTTTGTTCTTTCATCAAATCAGCAAAAGTCAATAATGCACTTTTATTTCCACCAAAAACTCCACCTGCAAAATACCATGAAACATTTTTGAAAATATTATTATTTCGCTGCGAATGTTCTAAACCCCAAATACTGCCAATTCTTACTTTTTCATATTTCCTATTTAACCTTTCAATACAAATATTAGAGTCAAAAATTTTGTATATTCCAAAATCAATCCAAAAATAATAATCACAATCAAACAATTGTAAATCAATCGCTTTTCTAATAAATTCTGTTTTATTACACATTATGGAAAAAAACTCGTTTGTATCTTTATTTGGATTTCCATGCACACCATTTCTTAAAGTTTGTATTTTATCAAATAAATAAATGTCTTTTATAGAAAATTCAATAAATCTGTTTGTTTGGTTCTCAAATTCAGTAAAATATGACTTTATTTTTGGATCAATAAATATTACTTTATTAAAATCTTGTTGTAATATTTTTTTTCCGTTTTCAATATAAAAATCTAAATCTTGATAATGATTAGATTGGTAAATAAAAGCCGTTACCAAAATAGGATTCATAAATATTATTATATTTAAATATTATTTATGTTGTTTATTTATTAAAAGCCATCTTCTCTATCTTCTTCATAATGTATACCATCAGTATAGTCTTCATCTAATTGGCTTATATCATTTGCTTCTTGGTCATAGAATTCTTCAATTTCTTTGTTTTCGTCGTTTTCTATTTCAAATATTTCTCTTCGCATCTCTGATACAACTTCATAATTTCCTGCATTTTCATCTTCAAATAATTGAGATAATAATTCACTTCTTTCTCTTTCATATGTATTTTGATCATAATGCACTAAACCTTTTTGAAGTCCTACGTTCCATCTTCCTAACTTATAATTCTTAAAAAGTTCCTCAACCTTTCTTTCTTCTTTACTCATATTACCCAAATAATCTATTATTGATTTCTTTTCTCTTTCCTTTGACCTATTTACTTTTTTCATAATATTTTCATAACTGTAATTAATTATTTGTTTATTTTCCATTTCTACATCTAAAAATGCTTCCAATAGACTGCAAACTCTTGATTTTAATTCGTCAGGTTCATCTGTTATAATTTCCGATTCCAAGTTATTCATAGTTTCTTCATAATCTTCATTAATGGATTTATTTTTAGAACCAATCAAATCAGAATTATTTTTATATCTGTCATTTTTCTCTATTGCTTTATCCTTAATCATTTTTACTTCACTTCTTAATAAATCTGTGTCATCACTTGCATGTATAAATTCATATATTGTTCTAAAGAAACAATACTTTATTAAATCAAAATAAGTTGATTTATCAAATAATCCATGAAAAGTAACATCTACTGAATTTTCATCGTCTACTTTTACTTTATTTACTAATTCACTTTGTTTTGGTAAATGCTGCATAAATAAACACATATCAATCAAATTAATATTTACAGACTTTAATAATTTTTCTAATACTTGATCTCCTTTAAATTTTTCAATTATTTTTGCGTATTTCTCAACAAATGATGATATGTCTTTTTTATGATTTTCAGAAAAAATCCAATGTTTACAAATATATTTATAAAAATCTGCATTGTTTACAATTAATGTTGGATAAAGTTTACACATATTATGAATAGCATTTTCTATGTATTTTCCTACTTCATGTATTTCAACATCTTTTTCCAAATCCCAATTGTTAATATCAAGTAAAAATTTTGCGATTTTATTGAATTTTCTGCTTGATATTTGATTACCATTCTTATCAAAAAAATCCATAATTTGTTTATATAAATTATTATTGGCAAAACTTAAATAATTTGTTAAATTGTCTAATTGTTCACTTGATTTATCTGTCATTTTCTTTGGTTCATAACTATTTAATAAAGCTACCAAGTATTTTCTAATATTTTCTTCAAATAATTCAGAATTTTTATTTTCAAATGAAGTTATTAAATCCTTAATTCCATCCAAATTATTTATTTTTTTCTTTTCATATACACCAATTTTATTTTCCTTTCTAACAGCACACATTAATTGCTGCAATTGTCCAATAGTAAATCTTTTACCATTCCTTTTCAAAAATTCAACTTTCTCTTCTAAACTGGCTTTGGTATCATAACCGTCGGGGAATTGAGTGCATATATTTTTCAAATTATTTGGAATTGGCAAATTTTTATCAATATTACAATGTGTAATGAAAGCATGGTATATATTTTCTTCCAAATAATCACTTGATAATTCAGGATATTTGATAAAAGTATTTTCTGTATAATTTATCATTCTTGCGTCACTTAATTTATAAAAATCTTTCATTAATTTATTATTTTTACTGCTTCTTTGTAATATTACTTTCAAATTTTGATCTTCCTTTGAAAAATACATAATTGGATTTAACAATAATTTGGATTCACTGCAACAAGCATTCTCTAAAAATGGTAATCCAGATGCTGTTTTTAATAATGAATCTTTGTTTTTAACTATAGAATTAATAATTTCAATTACGCCATATCCGTTTTGAATTTGTTTTGATTTTACAACATTTATTAAATCATTTTGTCTTGGGTCTCCCTTTTTAATTTTATCCATTAAATCTTTCTTAAATTCAGAAGACACGTTCCTCAAACTACTTAGTATTTTTACTTTACTTAAAGGAGGTAAACAATGCACCCATGTTTCAAGTTTTAATTCCTCAGGTGGCAGTAAATTAGGATTCAAAAGTATATATTCTTTCTTTTGTAAATATAAATCTTTTATTTCATCGTATTTAATTATAAAATTGTCAATTACCTCTTTCATTCTATTTGCCATTTTCTCTTGTTTCATAGTTTTCAAAGAATCCCAGGGTTGCACAGAACTTTTCATTTTTATCAAAACGCAAGCAATATAATTTATACCTGTCAAATCTTCAATTCCTGTCATTGGATATCCACTGAATGAACGCACACAACTTGGGAATGTTTTTTTTGTTTTAAAAGAAGGAATTACAGTTTGCACACATATAAATAATACACTGCCAATAATTGTTAAAATCGTTTCATTCTTATATTTGTCATAATGTGCCAAATATTTTCCCGTTTTATTAAAATTTGCTTCTGACCTTCTTTTATAGGCATATTCACTTAATAAACTCTTTTCAATAATTAAATTTGAAAATCTTAAAATTTTGTCATCAATTGCATCTATAGGTATATCAATATTATTACAAATAGATTTTGATATATTATAAATACTCTCAGAAAGTTCTGTTTCAAATATTTTTCTTATATTTTTACTTTCTTGTAAAGTTTCTCCAATTTCCTTTTCTATAATTTCTCTGGATGTAATTTTTCTCCCTATTTCATCAAATCCTTCTTCTGTGCTCAAATCTTTCTTTTTTAATACAAATCCACTATGTTTATCAACAATCGCATCACCATCATCACTTAAGGTTCCGACCTCATTACATACTTTTTCTAATTCTATTTGATAATCTTTACCTGTAATATAACACTGTGCCAAGGTAAATAAAGATAATGGAACAAGTTTTGTATTTGTGTCTTTGCAATAATACCAATTTTTATCTTCATCCAAATTTTCTATATTGGATTCCCTGCAAAACTTTTCAACAAATTTACATATATCATTCTGCTTTTTTGAAAAATCATCTTGTCCCATGATAAGTTCAAATAAATATTTATAGGGAGATTCTATGATATCTTCTTTTCTAACTGTTTTACTTATTTCATAATGTAAATTATTTGCTCTATACAAATCTATTTCTTTCAATGCTTCTAATTTTCTCATATTTTTAAGATGAATACTAATTGTATTATTTAACTTCTTTTCTAATTCCTCAATAGTTATTTGATATCTATTATCAAATTCCTTTTTTAATGCATCTCTGTTTTCATCCTTTATTCTAATTTTAATTTGTTCATTTGATTCACAAATTTTTGTGTTTTCGTTTTTTAAACAATTTCTACTTGATAGATTACAAAACAATGTATTGTTATCAAAAAAGGAATTTTCATTAATGTCTTCATCTTTTATCCAATTATTCTTTAATCTACGATAATAATATACCTTTTTTCTAATGTCAGCCTCATTTTCAATGGATTCCTTTTCATTCTGAGATAAACTATCTACATTTATATCCTTATCCACTTTGGGTAATATTTCTACAATTGCATAATGATTATCTTTTACCTTTTTCTTCTTAGCAATTAATGTTTCTGCAAATTCATTTGCATCTTCTATAGATACACCGTGTCTTGAGGTTAAATTTTCAACTAAAAAAGTAAAAAATAAGTCTGTTGGCATTTCTTTTTGCTCTTTTTCATATTTTTTCATAATTTCGTATGGGGTATCATCTAAATCTGTATCAAAATAAAGGTCTTCTTTCTCATTATCTTTTTGTAATTCTGATAAACTTGAATATTTGTTAGACAAATACTTTGTGCCACATTCTTCACTTTTAATTTTTACATCATCGTTCATATCCTCAATTGAACCTTGCATTGTGTTTAATATTCCATCCACACTATTTAAAGAAATAAGAATACTTGAAATCATATCTGTGTAAAGTTTATTGTTATCAACAATAGTCATTTTATGTAATATTTCTGAAGAGGACTTTTTTGTATTTAATTTTTCTGTTTCCAAAAATTTATAATGTTTAAAAAAAGTATCAGAGAAATCGCCTCCATTTTCAGATAAAATACGTAAAATAGTATTTGTGTTTAATTCATTATTTAAATTAGCTGTTTTGAGAACATTAAAATCAGAATATTTTTCAGAAATTTTCTTCTTTAATTCTGCAATTTTTGTTTTTATAAAATAACGTATTTCCATATATTGTCCATATTCAATAGTATCCATTTCAATCGCAAAAGGCTCCAATTTCTTAACTACTTGCACAAGTGTCATAGAATTTGTAATATGTTTTTGATACATCTTAATTAAATTTCTTGAATATGGAATAATAACTTCCAAGAGTTTACGGTATTTTTCATCATTATCGTAATTTTCCAAATTTTCAAATTCATCTGAATTAATCACAAATTCATTCATATCATCAAATAGCTTTTTTTCTGTGCTTTGTTCCATTGCATCATAATCCAACATTTTTGAAAAATCTTCAATTATTAATTCATTTGGTTTTGCTTTATTATTCAATAACCTAAACAAACTCAAATAGTTTTGATGTAACATAGATTTTGTCAAAATATTTGAATTGTTTAATTTTATTTCAGAGAACTTAATAACTGAACTTGGCAAAGTTAAGAAAGATTTAATACATATTTCATCATTATCTGTTTGTTTCTCAAAACTAATTTTTTTCTTATTTGTAACTGTCTTTCTTTCTACCAATTTTTTCTCACCAAGATTATATTTTTGAATTAAGAAACGTTTTTTGGCAACCACTGAATTTTGAAATACAGAACTGTAAAAATTTGACAAATTATCAACTACAGCTTCAATATTATTATCTACTTCTTTGATTGTTAAACATTTATTAGTATCAAAGGCTTTATCAAAAGGTCTATGAATATCTTTTTCTCTATTTTGTATTAAATCATAAGATACAGTTTGGTCATTAGAGCCCTTTTTATAAAATCTTTCTTTCAAATCTAAAACAGAACTAAAACCTTCTGTCATGTCTTCACTAACAATATCAAAAAACTCTCCTCCTATCTTTTCCGGGTCTATATTTATTTTACGTCGGTTCATTACAATTGGCATAATCCATAGAAGATTTTGATTTAAATTGAATAATTTTTCAACAAGAGGTTTATAGAATTCACCAAACACCTTTCTATCCATAATTTCATTATTATCGTTAAAATTTGAAAATTTCTCACGAAGATGAACGTATCTTTCAATTAAAGTATGAATATTGTTTAAAACTCTTTTGGTTCTTTTACTATTAGGAATTGTAGAAAGCATTTCATCCATCATATCACTTACTTGAGCATCCAAACTATATTTCTTTTGACTTTCAGGAACTTCAACCAATTGTGGTATATCCTCTAATTTTTCACCAAAGCTTATTGTGTTTGCATCTGTATACATTTCTTTTAAAACATTTTTGATGTTAGGTTCACTTTTCGCATCTTCAGATATATTAATGCTAAATTCGTCTTGTTCATCGTAATAAACAGAAGACAAATCTTCTTCGTCATCTTCTGGTGTTTCTCCTTCTTTTAATGTAGCCAAGGATAAATTAGATTTCATAGAAGAAGGTTTTTCTCTAATCACTATTTTATCAATATGTATATCTAAAGGTAAGCCTTGATATTTAAAATCAATATAAATGGTGATTAAGTCAGGATATGTATTAATTTCTATCATATCTTCTTCTAAATTGCTAATTTGCCCAGTTATTATTTGCGGGACTTCCCCTCCAAAATAAATATCAATCCATGTATTTGGTAGTAATTTATTTTGTCTCGCATAACCTCTTTCACTTGATCTACTAAGTAAATTAATATCAATAATGGATTCTTCATTTAAATATCCATTTGTATCAAAATTTAAAACAGATTCCCGTAAGCTACTAACATTGGTTAACGCCATTTTGTATTCATCAATATAATGTATAAAATTAGTTGTTTCATGATATTCATTATTGTTAGGAGCAACCAATTCAATAATATCTCCATACTCAAACAATAAATCATTCTTATCTATTGATGTTGTATCTTGATTCATCATAGATAATTCTGTATTCAATTCTGTTTCATTAATCATTATATTAATAGATATATATATTATGTATCTAAATTATAATTTATGAAAGATAATTAGGTATTTATAAAATCAAATATAATAAAGAATTTATATATATACTATCTATTAATGGATTTTAATATTAAAAATGCTGTTTTAATATCAAATATGATTTCTTTGGATAATGCACCAATCACTAAGTTAATTCGTTATTATAAAAGAAATCATTTGAATTCTTATTTTTTATTGAAATATGATAAAATGTTTTTTAATTTGAATGATTTATATGTAGGATTATATCATTCTGTTTTGTTTTCTTATCCAAATAAAAAACTATTGTCTTTTTGTCCATCAAAATTAACTACTTATAAATATTTTAGAACATTATTTCCAAAACTTGATGAAAATATACAAATTACAGAACACGTAGATGGTGTGCTTGTTAATTTATATTTTGATGAAATAGTTGGCGAATGGGAAATAACAACCAAAAATAATATTGGTGGTTATGAATCATTGTATGATGATGAAGAAAAAATGACTGTTAAAGAAGCATTTGTAAGTAACCTGGGATATTTGAAAAATACAAATATTAATGAGATGTCTATTTTGGAATATTTTTCAAAAGATTTTTGTTACAGTTTCAAATTATGTAAAAAGAGGTCTTACATACTTTATCTAATTGGAATTCATATGATTAAATGTGATGTTCCTAATAATGTTAAATTTATACCAGAATCAACATTTATGGAATGGAAATGTATTCAAACAATTAATGGATTAGTTCATTTCCCTAAAAAGATTTCTTTTCCAAATTACAAAGAACTCGATGAGCATTTAAATTACTGCCATGAACCTATTAAATATGTTTTAACAAATGAAAAAACAGCTATTAAATGTTTTTTGCAAAACAATGAGTATTACACACAAGAATCCTTTAACCAAATAGATAATTTTAATAAATATCTTTTTTTATGTTTAAATAGAAATTTTAATTCATACGAAATGAGAATAAATCTTCCTGCAAATGAAAGAGAATTGTTTAATACAAGAATTCAGTTTGAAAACTTGATAACAGATTTATTTAATGCGTATATTAATTATTTTATTAAGAAAAAATCTCTAAGTTTACCATCTAAATATAAAAATCATCTATTACTTATTCATAAAAAGTATTATCTTGAATCTTTAAAAAAAAAATGTCCTTTTTTGGTAAAAAGAGGAACAATCAAAGAATATATGAACAAGTTATCACCCAATGAATTGATGCATTTATTAACAACCTGATTTACTTTGTATAAATAATATAAGGAATCAAGTAAACCAAAACAACCAATGAAATAATATTTATGTTAATGGAGTAATTAGAAAATAAATATGCGAACAAAACAGTAATAATAATCATAAAACTGTCTCCTAATATAGCCCCACCTCCTGATTCTTTTGCATATTTTTTAAATAAATCCAACATATTATTCACTCCTTTTGGCACATTCATAAAAAATAAGTAAAACAATATATCATGAATTATTTGAACTACCAGAATAGTTCCCAAAAATAAATAAAAGTTCCAAGACCAACCATAATATGTGAAAATTGCTCTTGTAATAATAAAACCAATTACCAATATTAAAACATCAGCTATTACTGCAGATAATCTATATGTTTCATACCAAGTTTTTAAAAAAAACGAATCAAAATATGGTGTATAATAAACAATAAATAAAATTACCAAATCTGCTGCAATAGACCCGTTCAAAATGGGTAAATACGAACTTGTATTGTAAAAATTATGTAAATCCATTTATAAAATATAAATACATTTTATAAAATTAGAAATTGTATGCCATTAATAACTTTATTCCAATAAATACTTCAAAAAAGTTTTTGGAAATAATATCTAAAATATTATAGGATATGTTCTTTTCATAATATGGCATTAGTGCTGAAAAACCATACAGTGACCAAATACCCGAAAATAACCAAAATAGTATTCTGCCCATTTCTGTATATTTTGCGAAATAATCATAAATTAAATAAAAATAAGCTAAAAAGGGAACAAACCCAAATAAAACTGTTATTGTATTAGATAATAAACCAATTTCACCAAAATATCCAAACATTAGCATTAACGCATTCAAAAACATAATCAGAGATAATATTTCTTTATTTTTACTTACATAAAACCATAAATTTTGATCTTTCTTAGGTTCTGAAAATCTTACCTTCTTTTCTGATGTTGCTTTTAATTTTTCTTGTTCTTTCTTATCTTCTTCTTTCTCTTTCAAATACAATAAATATACTACAAAGGTAATTAGCATTGTAGGAGTTGAAAAAAACCAATCATAATATCTGTAACTTGTAATATTAGAAA
>MDSZ01258814.1_pt1 | contig 17890 bp, 25 predicted proteins | sample 811201 | NCBI WGS metagenome assembly MDSZ01 (sample SAMN05326647, study PRJNA326480) | marine metagenome | isolation source: seawater | place: Indian Ocean: North | collected 2010
GAAGCCCTCCACCACTCCCGGGGGAGCGGCACTATTCACGTCTGGGTCGGAGGCAAATAAACTTTACGGAAAAATGAGGGTTTTTCCAGCGGAAATGAGGGTATGCGGACCATCTTTCCACTGCGTCCACTGGAAGAATCTCGGGAAAAATAACATTATTTCCTAAGTGATCTCAATCTTGCTGCAAGGGCAGAATTTTCTGTAGATTTTACCTCTCCATTTTCTTTTAATCTGCGCATGAATAATTGATCCTCCCAAACCATTATCTTGCCATCTTCAAAACCTACAGCAACCCTATCTGTTGTTGATGTCATTGTATTTACTTTTGGAATTGTTTGTTCGGAAATCAAATCTCCAGATTTTGTTCGGATTTCCATATAGCCATTATTTCCATCATATCTTGCTGCCCAGTAAGTTGACGAAAAACCAAACACATGAGATGTTAACTGATTGCCACTTGACTCCCAAACCAAATTTCCTGAAGGAGCCCTTGCGACGATTGCCCCATTATCTAAAATCGATATTACAAAATCGTCAGATTGTATAATTGATTCTACAGTTGCCTTTTCAACAGAAAATACAGCACCTTCATGATTTGAGATCGCGCCGTCTGCATGACCAAATAGTATCTTATCTCCTAATTTTACTCCACAGGTTACTGGAGATTCTGTTGGGAGGGTTATGTGAGTAGTTCCCTGTAAATAACCACACCTAGGACGGCCTAGTCCAATTATAACATCATCAATATGACTTAGAAACCATGGTCGTTCATCAAATCTATTTACAAAATTCAGCTCACCTTCAAATGAAAAGCTCCATATTGCTCCTTCCATAAAATCTTGATTTTCTATATCATAAACACTTGAAGTAACGTAGATTTCATTTTCAGTAACGCATAATAAATCTGCAGACCCTTCTAAAGGTTTAGTCCATTCAATAGTTGAATTAACTAAACACACAAGTGATAGCCCACTTGTCACAATAATCATATTGTCTTTAGAATATATTGACTCTATTCTGTCTCCACAATTTGCGCTCCAAAGTAAATCTCCTTCTAAATTCCAAACTGTAAGAAGACCGTCCCAGCCGCCTACAATCAAATTCCCGTCTTCGCAAAGATGTATAGCGCTAACAGCTTGGTCAATCTCTCTTACCATCCATGCGGCACCAACCAAGTCCATGGCCAATCCAATAGCCAATACGTGAAGAGTGTGTCGGAATTAAGCATCAAGAATTAACGTCTTCCGGGGTACAAAAAATGTAATCAAATACGCTAGCAAACCGAAAATACAAGCGCTGTAAAAATGGCCCATTGTAAAAAAAGCAAGTCCTGCAGACATCTGAACATAACTTCTAGATCCTTTTTTAATTCCAATCGTAGCAAATAATGCTGAGAGAACCGAAGCCCCCATAAATCCCCATCCAACCATAATAAACAAACCACCTGCAGTAGAGTCTATCAAAGGATAATCCATCTCTTCGGGATGGTAATTTATTTCTCTTAAACAAGTTCCATTGCCTAATGAAACACAGTTGTAATTTTCAAACTCTTCCGGAGGCGGGATTTCAAATTCCATATTTGTGTACCCGGAAGGTTCTAAAAATGTTGGAGGATTTAGAATCATTCTATGTTGAACAACATTATGTTCTCCGTCTATTGGATCCCAACGAGTTATAGCTATTGGTGAAAGGCCAGGGGTTGCATTTTCTAAACGGAATTTCCCCTCAGAATCCGAAATAGTGGAAATTTGGGACAATAATCCATTCTCTAATTTTACTTCTAATGTAATTGTGGCATTAACAACTGGAACCCCTTCTGAAATTACTTTACCAGTTAATATTGCTGAATCTATTGGCGCTGTTTTTGCTTGGTTGTTAATCATTTCATGTGGCCTAATCAATCCGGCTTCAGTATTTGCAAAATCTACTCCATTTGCAAATCCGAAACAACAAGTAATGATGACGAAAACTCCTATTGCTTTAAGCATAGGGTGGCCATCATCAGATTTTACATCAAACGTTGCTCCGCTTGATGAAAATACTGGCTCCTCTTCGGGCAACTCAGTCACCTCTTCAAGAAGGTCCGCCATGTTTATCCGATGGGTGGTTTCCTACTTAGTCGAAATCCGTCCTGGATTCTCTTCAATTAATCGTTTCAAATCGATTCTATTGCACCATAAATTGAATTTATTACCATCAACATTTGTTACAATACTGAAATCGTATAATTTGCTAATTATCGATTCATTGGATTTGCCTTCCCCTTCATGAATTTCTACCATAATTTCCGAGCCGTAAAGAGATTTCAATACTAGTTCCTTAAGCGTTTCAAGTCCTTCAGAAGTATGAGATGATATTTTCACAATTTGGCCATTCTCTGAACCCTCCAATGCTAACATTTTTTCTTCAATAAATTCGCAATTATCAATTTTTGTTAATACTGTAATTATCGATGCTGGTTTATTGCCAATCCTACTCAAAATCTCCCGCCTAGAAGTTGATAGTTTCCTTAACATTTCTTCTATCTCATCCGTAGAATCTACTAATAAAAGCAATAAATCACATTGTAAAGATTCGTCTAAAGTGGAATGAAATGCATCCAAGAGATTAGAAGGTAATTCATCAATAAATCCGATAGTATCTACTAGCAAAACTCTGGGGCTTTTTTCCATTCTGCCAATTGTAGTTTCTAATGTTGAAAACAATTTATCCTCAACCAATACTTCTTTGCCACTTAATTTCAAAAATAATGATGACTTACCCGCATTGGTATAACCTGCAAGCCCAACAGTCATTACACCACTTTTACTTCTTTGACGTCTTCTTTCTTTGCGTGATTTCGTATGTTTCTCTTGCTTTTTTTTCAATTGTGCCAATTCTCGGTTTACAGTAGCTAAAACATTTTGCAAGGCTTGGCGGCCACCTGCACCATAACCGGCTCTTTCACCTATTGTTTCGCGATTGGTGAGTTCTCTCAACAAAGTTCTATCTGCTTCTAGCCTAGCTATTCTAACTTGTATTCTAGCCTCTACACTTGATGCATGCGTTGTAAATAATGCTAATAACAACCGTACTCTATCCCAAATCTCCATTTTAAGTGAATTTTGAATATTTACCAATTGTCTAGCCGAGGCATTAGTATGGATAATTACTAAATCTACCCCTTCCCATTTATGTCCTTTAATCGCACTTGAAATTTCATCCGAGACGTCTTGTAACCTTCCTTTGCCAAAATACGATCGGGGGTCCTGCTCGCCCTTTTGATAAATCAATTCGACAATTTCAATACCCATCGTTTTTGCTAACGATAACAATTCGTCTGGATTACCATCTCTGTAGAGTAATATCGCACGTCTACCTTCATGGTCAGTTCGATACTCTCCTAAATCAACCCCGCCAGATCCAGCGAGTATTGATGGCTCTTCCATAAGCAGGGGCAAAACTAATACAAATTCAAGCATTCTATTACTAAGCAAGATTTTTTCAATAGGTAATGGTTGATATGTGCTGTGTCAAACACCTATGCGTCGGAATTGGAGTGGGATGGCTCACATTCTATTGGTCAAGAAATTATCAATGTGATCTCTGAAAAATATAATTTTGAAGTTATCGATAATGAAAATGGAATGAGAATTATTATTTCATTTGAAAATTCCACATTAGAAGGATTGAAGGGGGAAATAGATTTAATCCTAGAATTATTTTCTAAATTTGATTAATTCAAATCAAGAATTACTGGCGCATGGTCGCTTACTTCAAGCCCCCCTTTCCTTAATATGCTACATGATTTAAGTCTGTTTTTTGCTTCTCTATTTCCAAGTAGGTAATCAATTCTCCAGCCTCTATTTTTTGCACGTGCTTGGCCTCTATTTGACCACCAAGAATATTCTTGAACATCTGGGCCCACATAATGCCGGAATAGGTCACACCAACCATCAGACAATAATTGTGTGAACCATTCTCTTTCATGAGGCAAAAATCCACTCATTTTTGAATTACCTTTAGGATTCCAAATGTCTTCTTCTCTATGTGCGATGTTCAAATCCCCGGCCAAAATTACTGGATTAGTTTGTTCAAATAGAGGTTTTACAAATTCGCGCCATTCGTCCATCCATTCTTCTTTATACCGCTGCCTTTCTTCTTTTGAAGAACCACTTGGAAGATATGTATTTACTAATGTGAAATCTTGATGTTGAGTAACTAAAACTCTGCCTTCAGAATCATTCGGATCAAGATTTCCTCCCATTCCTCTCGACAATTCTGTAAGACCTATTTTGGAAATAGTTGCTACTCCCGAATATCCTTTTTTCTCAGCTGGGTGGAGAATCCATTCATACTTACTAGGCAGGGCCCAATCTTTTGGTAATTGTTCTTCAAGACATCGAGTTTCTTGTAGCAACCATACATCAGCATTTATTTCATCAAAATAGCAATCTATGCCTTTCCTAATAGCTGCTCTAATTCCATTTACATTCCAAGTAACTATACGCATAAAATCCTGCTCCATTATTATCCTAAAATCTCATCAGAAAGTTTTCCAGTAAGGTCGCTAATCGTTATTTGATTATTTTCTCGTTTAGTAACAATATGATTTCGCCAACCTGCAACTCTTTCATCTAACAATTTCTCTATTGATTTTAATCCTCCTCCGATTGAAATACATGAAAGTTGAGAGTGGCCCTTTGACACCCTGAGAGGATGGATTGCACCCATATTTATTATCGCTATGTCTCCTTTTACTAATGCATGCGTCTCTCCTAAGGGAGAGTTGTCTAATATCAAATCTAAAGTTGAGACTTTTTTTCGATTATTTTTATCGGGTCCTGTGCAATAATGAATTACATCTGCTTCTATTTCTGGACCATCTTTCAAAAATGGTTTACCTCCTTTAACTACAACTTCAGTATTACATTGTATTGGCACACCTACTTCTTCAAGAGTTGATGCAAGTCTGCCGACCAATCCGGCCCACCCTCCTCCAACAACGCATAATTTGTGCTTAAACAAAGCCTTTCTACGAGTTGGGTTCTCATTGCCCCACCCTGAAATTAAATTGATGGCTTGTTCACGAATTGGATCGTTTCCCGATTTCAAATTAAATATAGTCTTTGGAGAATTTATAGGATACAATAACCCGGTTCCGGCAATCATTATTTTTGAAGGGATAATAGGGCGAAGAGATGGTTTGATTTTACTGACTTTTTTTACAATTTTATGTAATTTCCCGCCTTTTAATAAAAGATGAGGGCCGTGTTCGATATTATATCCGTGTGATTTTTCACTTGTCCCTCTCCCTCCAATAATTCCCCTTTTTTCAATAATAAATACTTGGTTTCCAGCTAAATGTTCTTCGATGGCTGTAACCAAACCTTTCAGTCCGGCGCCAACTACGAGAACCCGCCTCATGTGCCTACGGGAGCAGTACATAACCATGAAGTCCTCGCACCCCAGCCCATGTTCATGGCTGAGATTGAGGGGCCCCCCCATAACCGAGGTAGGAAACTTTGGGATCCTTCTTCTGGGCCCACTCGTATGTTGACCTCTAGTTTTGATAGATGGATCTCGGCAATATTAGCCGATGATGGCATAGATATGCCGTTTATGGGAGGCGGGGATGAAGTAGAAGCAAAAATTATCGTAAAGGCAGATGGGATTCTAGCCGGTTGCGCTGCTGTTGATTATCTACTCCAAATTTGGGCCGGTAATGTATCGGTTTCATGGCCGCATAGAGATGGTAAATCTGTTTCAAATGGTGATGAAATTGCAATACTTAAAGGGAACAAAGATGCTATATTAAGCCTTGAACGTTCTATTCTGAACATCTTGGGACAAATGTCTGGCATAGCTACTGAGGCAAGAATGTGGTCATCGAAAGCGCCTGGTCAAATCGCATGCACAAGGAAAACTATCTGGGGGCTTATGGATAAATGGGCAGTGCATTTGGGCGGAGGATTGACTCATAGATTAACAAAAACCGACGCGATGATGATTAAGGAAAATGATCTTGCATCTATGTTTCCAGAAATTGAAAGTAATGGAGGGCGTATGGCTAAATTTATTTCCGAGCTTGATATTAATGACATGGGGTCGTTTTTTGAAATTGAAGTTAGAGAAGAAAAAGAAGCTGTCATGGCTGCATTTGCATGGTCTGAAAGAAGAATGTTAGAAAATTTGGACAAGGCCGTAATTATGCTTGACAACTTTAATCCTGAAAGATGCAAGAATATTTCAGATGAATTATCAGAAATGGGTTTGAGAGAACATGTTTGGCTTGAAGCGAGTGGAGGAATTACTCTAGACGATTTAGAAAATTGGAGAGAATGTGGCTTAGATGTCCTCTCCACATCGACGATAAATAGAGGAACAACCCCTTTGGATCTCACTATGCTGATTGTATAAGGGGGGCTGTAATTGAAGGGGCATGCTGCTGATCCAACCCATCCAAGATACCAATCTTTACTAATGCGCCAAAAAATCGAAGAGGCTGCTAAAAATGGTATGTTAGCTGATTCTGCAATGATTGCGCATGGCAGAGGAGAGGCTTACGACTATTTGTTAGACGAAGTTACTATTCCAAGTGCATTTAATGCAACTAAAGAAGCCGCTGCTCGGCTTTTAGTTGCGAAAAGACCCATTATATCATTAAACGGAAATGCAATCGCGCTAGCCGGAGAACATTTCATCAAAATTGCAAATATGTTGAATTGCGCCATTGAAATCAATATTTTTTATAGAACTCCTGAAAGAATGGTTGCTTTATTTTCCCATTTAGAAAATTTAAATAAAAATCTGGGTTTAGATGTAAAGATACTTGGTAATGCTCCTGATGCGAAAATTGTAGGATTAGAAGGGCCTCGCTCTAATTGCCATAAAGAGGGGATTTTTGAGGCAGATACTATCCTGGTTCCTCTTGAAGATGGCGACAGATGTGAGGCTTTGAAAAAAATGGGAAAAGAGGTGATTGTAATAGATCTAAACCCATTGTCCAGAAGTTCTAGAATGGCAAATATAACTATAGTTGATGAGTTAACTCGAGTGGCTGAAAATTTGATTCGTATTATTCCAGAATCGCCTGAAGTTAGTGAATGGGACAATAATTCTGGTTTACAATCTGCTCTTAACCATATTATTGATAATATGTCTCGCCGATTTATTTGAAACATTATAATTCTTGTAATTTAGATTTTAATTTATCAGAAATCGCTTCGCCGACATGGGTGCAACCTGCGGTTCCTCCTAAGTCATATGTCAGCATTTTACCTTCTTTCAAATGATCGCTGACACTCTGATCTATCAATTTTGAAATGTGTATTAGTTCGTTTTGATTGTTCTTTCTTCCAAGCCAGTCGAGCATCAATTGAATTGAATTGATAGAGGCGATTGGGTTTACCTTATTTTGGCCTGCATGTTTTGGTGATGAGCCATGAACTGGTTCGAAGAATGCATTATTATCTCCAATATTTCCTGAAGAGGCCATTCCCATTCCTCCTTGTAAAACAGCGCCTAAATCAGTTGCTATATCTCCAAATAAATTCGATGATACGACAACGTCGTAATGTTCTGGTGTACGGGTTAGCCATTGCATAAATGCATCAATATATCCATAATCACATTCTGTTCCTGGATAATTTAATGCTACTTGGTCAAATGTTTTCCTAAACAATTGGCACCCTCTTGTAACATTACTTTTGTCTATGCATGATACGCGCTTAACTCCATCCCCTGGGGCGCCATTTCTTGTTTCAGCTATTTCAAATGCCATCTTTGCAATCCTTTCTGTTCCATTTGCTGATATTGGGCGCGGATCATAAGCAACTTCGCCAGAGAGTCCTGGGAAAGTCATTTCAATTGGCTCATAAGGATCTCTTCCAAGTGCTCTATCTGCACTTCTTCGTAATAATGAATGATAAAGACCTTCAGTATTTTCTCTCAAAAAAACCATGTCAACCATGCCTGGTTGCCAAATTTGTGTAAACTTACCATGGACTTTGTGAGGCACTCCTTCGTAGAGTTTTATTGGTCTAAGATTAGCATATAGGTCCAATCCCGACCTCAATCCTAAAATTACTGAGCCTCCTGCTAAATCTCCATCAGGTAAACGTGCGCCTGGGTGCCCTATTGCTCCTAAAAATATTGCATCTGCTTCATCGCGACAGTATTCAAATGAGCCTTCAGACCATTCTTCTCCTGTTTCCAAATAATGTTGCCCCCCACAAGGGATTACATCCATTTCAAATCCAAAGTTAGTATGTTCTGAAACTGTTTCCAATATCCGCATTGCCTCAATTGCAACTTCCCTGCCCGTTCCGTCGCCGGGAAGAATGGCGATGCGATGTTCGCTCATAGCCCACCCTAAAGGACACCCCTAAATGAATACACCCCGAGAATAAAAATTACCAAATGAAGGGTTTGTGTCCACTGGAATGTTTTTTCATGTATCTCAGTCTCTCTGTTCTTCGATATTCCAATCGAATTACAGGTAAAATATGCATACTGTACCTTTATGGAGCGCCAAAACACCGATAGGAATCATGGCTGAGGATAGGCGAGGAAATCCGAAAAAGGAGTTGGCCCTAGATTCTATGCCGAATGCCATTAAAAGACTAGTAGATGTGATGATTGGAATAGATCCAAATTTTAGATTGGAAGATTGGTTAATTTCTAAAGCTAATGATGATTTACAACTAATCACTAGCGATATTGAAAGAGAAAAATTACAACTTGAACAACGAATTCACAGATTAAATTCTATCAGAGAACGATTAACTGAAGAAGATATTCGGGAAGTTCCTACTGGTCAAACTAATTTGTTCGATTGTTTCGACATACCAGAACCAATGAAATATTTGGCTAATAGAGTTGAAGAAATTGAAAATACAGAGATCCATCCTGCTGGAACATTTCTCAATTTGATGGGAGATGATACATGTGATGACCCATTACTTGCGGTTACTTCACAAATGATGTTAATAATAGCACAAGAATTAGTTGGTTCTGGATCAAAATGGGTTGAATTGGACGAGTTATTCACACCACTGTTAGAGAGAGGAGTTATTCCAGAAGAATGTGATGAGGCTTTAGATCATTTATTGATGACTGGTCAAATTCATGAAGTCGAAGATGATTGCTTCATACCTGATGAATGATGGGAGCCCGTGGACACCCTTCGCGCACAGTATATGTAATGAAAACAATATATTACCATGGGAATTACTCGGACGGTTATTGTAGGAATTTCGACATGGGGTTTAATGTCATTATTTCATACCCCTCATGATGTTAGATTAGGTGTTGCAATTTTCACTGCGTTTATGTCTGAATCTATGCTACAATCAAGTATTAGAGGTCAGTTGAAACATAAGGCGTCTCACCTTCAGAACGAATTAAACATGGCAATAATGCAACTAAAGGATATGAAATTAGCATTAGATAATACAACTAATGAATTATGTCAAGCACTAGATGAATTACACCGTCGAGATGCTATTGGAAGTCCTGCTGCCCGAGAATTGCTAAAGCGACAAGAGGAAGCGATGGATGCTCAAAAGGTGGCACTAGAAATGAGTAGTGATCGCTCAGTAGAAACTCTAGAATCTCTAGAAAGAATGATTATTGCACAAGGCCATCAAACTGCTAGAGTTCAAGAAGTCCTTTCAGTAGTATTAGAAAAATTAGCCCTAGAACCAAGGCAAAATATCACAATGCGGGATTCCGTACTCATGCAAGAGAAGGATTCAACACCTTCGATGACTGACGACATTATAGCCCAAATGGCCTGATGTGGTTTGATGTCAAAATCGGCGAGTGTTTTACGCAGATATAAATTCACGTTATTTTGTTCGCGTGCCCTTTTCCAAATAGGGATGCTTGGTTCGCTTGTTTGGTTAATTTTGATATTGCTAAGTAAGGATTTGATCTTATTACCCATGCCACTTATTGGAATTTGTTTTTTCATCTATCTTCGGAAATTATGGTGGCCAAATGAATATGATTTCGCATCAAAATATGATATGACGCATCTCTTAGATATTGATTCAAATGATGAACGTTTCGAGGCTTATAAACATCATTTATCAGAATGGATTAATTCTTCAAACAGAGAAGAGACTAACCCGATAAGGGAAAGAGGAGGGGACCCATCTGGCCCCGATTGGGGTAAAACCGATTTCAAATTAGGTCAAGAACCACAAAGAAGAGATGCAATTATTGAAGGTGAAAAATACAAAGGATTAGAAGATGATTTAACCGAGGGGGAAAAACTAGTAGCTGATGCTAATGAAAAATACACAATCATTTCTCAAAAACGTTGGGAAGAATCTGAAAGAAAGGATCCTGATTTAATCGAATATGGTTTAGAAAGATTAGGAGATTTAGTAAAAACTGATTACTTCGACAAGAATGCCGAAGAAGGGATTTTCGAAAAAACTGCTAATGAAAAGGAGGGATATAATGAGTAAATTTCTTAGTTTTGAATATGGAAGTTTTCGAAGATACTTACTAACCGCATTTATCAATGTCATTATCTTCTACATACTCTGGGAATTTGTATATTTATTACTCCCGGCAAATGCATACTGGCCAACTATAGCCTGGGCGATTGCTTGGATTCTTGGATCGTTTTGTGCGCATTGGACGCATAGAAAATGGACATTTAATTCTGAAAGGGACACTAAGTGGACAATCCCTGCCTCGATGTCCGTTTACACGGTCGGGTTATTTGGTTCAACTGCTTGCTACTATATCGGAACAGAAATTATTGATTTTGGATTGGACAAAGATTTACATGAAAGAGTAATTTTCCTATTGAATAATAGTTTATGGGGATTTCTAAATTATCTTGGACAAAGAGAATTCGCATTCAAAGATTAGTTCAAATAACTAATTTTAATCTCTTTATTGAGCGTTGGATTGAAGGACTTTGACATTTACGCAGTTAGCATGCTGCCCGATACTCTACACAAGTTGCCGCCTGCAGAAAGGTTTGCTTATGCAAAATTACTTGCATATATGGCACGCATAGATAACGAATTGACCGTAGATGAAATGGCAATGTTTGAACAAAGATTGGGTACTGCCTTACTTTCTCCGAAACAAAGAGACCAAATACGATCTGCATTAAAACGTCCACCTCCTTTAGAAGAATGTTTAGAAGGTTTAGGAGATGAGTCAGGGAGGCTTGCATTACGTGATTCCGTACTCATGGCTGCTGCTGATGGGACTGTTGATGATGATGAAAAGGAAGTTTTAGAGGCGATTGTTGAACACTTAGATCTAAATCCAGAAATAATACCATTATTGCTTGAATGGACCGTAGAAGGTTATGCTTGGATGAGAGATGGTTATGACCTTTTGAATCAAGTTTGAGAGTGATTTTTTGCTACCTGATGCATTGCTGTCCCTCTCGGAAGAACAGCGAAGAAGAGTTGCTTGTATGCTTGTAATGGTTGCAGCAGCAGACGGCGCTTTAGTTCGTGAAGAAATGAGCGCCATTGAAAGCGCAATGGGGCACATGATGTTACATCCTGAAAGCCGTGAAGAAGTACGCCAATTGTTAGTTGATCCGCCTGAAATGGATTCGATATTGGAAGGAATGGAAATTGCCGCAATACGTCTAGCATTCCGTGACGGAGCTCGTGTTGCATCAGTAGACGGAGATTATGATAAAGCGGAGTTAGACGCTTTAAGAAAAATTGCAGTCGCAGGGGATTTAACTGAAAATGAAATTTCTAACATTTTAGATTGGGTTAGCAAATGTTGGAGTTTGGAGGCAGAAGGTCGTTCAATAATTGTAACTCCAATTCCCGGTGATGACAAATTAGTATAGTATAATATTCCGAAGTTACTATCAGTGTTTCCGGAATTGGGAAAAATATCGCAATTAACCAATCTCTTTATTATCCATACCTCCCTCAAAGCAACCAGCGCAATTGATTGTTATTGAGGTTGATTAGATGGGAATTCATCCTAAGATCGGAATTACAGGGCTTCCACGCTCAGGAAAATCTGCAGTTTTAGACAAAGTACTAGAAATGCTAGAGGATGAAAGAAAGAGGGAAATTAATGCGCGTGGTGGCGATGGAGCAAGTGCTGAAATCGTTGGAGGTTTGCTTACAAAACCGATAAGTGAGAATTCTGAACGAGTTGGTTATGAAGTCATAGACATTTATTCTGGTGAAAGAGGAGTTATGGCGCACAAAAATATCGACAGTAGATTAAGAGTTCTTGGATATGGGATAGATACTGAAGAATTGGAAAGAGTGGCAATACCTGCAATCGAAAGAGCAAGAGATTATGCTGAGGTCATTGTTATTGATGAAATTGGAAAATTCGCAGTTGAATCGGAAGAATTTGTTGAAACCGTTAGAGATACTCTCAAAATCGATAAGCCAACTATTTTGGCATTACATAAAAAATCGCGACACCCATTATTGCAAGATATTCGAAGAAGAGATGATGCTCGAATACTAGAAGTTACGCCTGTAAATAGGGCGCTTCTACCATATAAAATTCATAAATTGATGAGGGAAACTTACTAATCAACTACCCGCTGTATTGATGCACTGTAAGTACTTCGGAGGTACATGAACCCGGCCGTTTCAGCAAAGAGGATTTTGCTTGGAACTGGTCTCGGCTTAATTCTTGCAACTGGATTTGGTCTTATTTCAAATCAATTTAGTATGGATAAGATAGGGCTTGAAATTATATTCCCGATTACTGGATTAATTCTAATTTTTCTTTCAATAAATATTGGTAATGGCACAACTAGTTTGCTCAACTCAATTTTCCCAAATGAAGATGAACATGAAATGGCGTCAAGAATAAATGAAGAATTAATACAATTTAGTGGAGCGGAAAATGTAGGAGATGCTTGGGCAAAATTAGAAAAAACTGTATTAGTTAAGGAATTGGAGGAAGAGTGATGGAAGTTAGAGTCGCTGGGCAAGGAGGAAGTTCTTCTAATAGTGGGATTACACTATTAATCTTGGGAGTTTTTTTCTTAATCATTGGGGCCTTAATACCTCCTTTGGCATGCGTAGGTTTGATTATGCTAATTGTTGGAATTGTAACTTTATCAACTGCGAATAATCCTGGCCAAGGGATAGTTGTCAGACAACCAGGAAACCAGATGGTTGTTGTCCCAAATAGGTCTGCGCCCGTTCAATATAGGCCAACGCCCGTTCAATATAGGCCAGCTCCCATTCAACAACAAACTCAGCAAAATGTTCAAGTCGCTCAGCCCGATATGTTTGCAAAAACAAGGCAGATGTGGGCTGAAAATGCCAAAAATTTGGAGTTAGCAAGAAATTGGGATGATGCTGCGAAAGCATATGAAAAGGCCGGAATGTATGCTGAGGCGGGGCGTATAAGACAAGAAAACCTAGAACAAAATCAACCGATGGTGCAAATAGGCCAGGTTGGAAATACTGTATTGAATGACTCTGTGATTATAGGGGAAGAACAGAAAAATGTTTGTTCTAATTGTAACCAACCTGTCGAAAAAGAGTGGAATATTTGTCCAAACTGTACTTCTCAGCTTTGAGAAAGGTTTGATTCCTTGAAAGTTTTCGCCGACAGCGAGGGAGAACTATGAGTGAAGTACCAGAAGGTCTGTATTACACTAAGGAGCATGAATGGATTAAGGTCGATGGTGATGATGTAATTATAGGAATTACCGACCATGCACAAAACGCTCTAACTGATATTGTCTATATTGAATTACCAGAAGAAGGTGATGAATATGGCGATATGGGAGAATTTGCAATTGTGGAATCTGTAAAATCTGCATCTCCTATATTTGCGCCTTTGGCAGGTAAAATTATCGCTGTAAATCAAGAATTGGAAGATGCTCCTGAATTAATGAATGAGGATCCATATGGCTCAGGTTGGATTGTAAAAATGAAATTAGATAATATGGATTCTTTACAAAATTTACTTTCGCCTGCAGATTATAAATCTGAAATTGGTGAGTGAATAATTAATGTTACACATTTACGTTGATGGTTCTTGCATTGGTAACAAAAATGTAGATTCTGAAACACCTGCAGGATGGGGGGTTGTAGTAATTGAGGGATCAAATGATCTTGGAAGAGGTAATGGCAATATTTTAACTGAATTTTATGGAAAGGTGATTACAGAACCTAACGATGAAAGATATATCGGTGCAGATGTTGGTTCCAATAATACGGCTGAATTAACTGCTATTGCAGAAGCACTTAGATGGGTTTTGAAAAACGACATTAGAGAGAAAATAATTATCAAAACCGATTCTACTTATGCAGGCAATCAATCATCTGGTTTTTGGAAGGCTAAAACAAACATAACATTAGTTAATCATGTTAGGAAGTTGTGGTTAGAAATTGAAAAAATTCAAAGTTTAGAATGGGAGCATGTACGCGCACATAGTGGGCATAGGTGGAACGAAAGAGCTGATCATCTGGCAAATAGAGCAGCAAATAACGAAGTTCCTCTTTCTCTTTCTTTCTGGAAGCCCGGTCAGCGCTGAAGGCGATTGATTAGCCATTCTCGTAAATTTTCTGCAATATCTTCTCGGCGTAATGCATGATCTATTTGTCCCTTTAACCAAGGCAAAGGAGCTCCTGAGTCATACCATTGAAACCCTTGTAATTCAACTCCTAATAGTCCCTTATTGTTCATCCAATGTTGTTGAATTGCTATTGATTGAAGTTCTCCGTGTGTTTCAAAATCATACTTATCTAAAAGAGACGCTGTGTCAGATGTGAAAAGATATCTGCCGCATAGTACAAGGTCGCTTGGAGCGTTGTTTCGTGTTGGTTTTTCAACTATATTTACTACTTTATTTTCAGACATTTCTACTACGCCATAATTTTCTGGATCTTCCACTTTAGCTAATCCTACACAAGGCAATCCTGAACGCTCGAATTCGTTTACAAGTTTCCGACTAGCAATAGAAGGAATATAGTTAGATAATGAGCTATGCGAATCCAACAAAAGATTGTCTCCAAGTAAAACGAGGAATGGGCCTTGTATGGCATGAAGTGCACAAGAAATCGCATCTCCTAGCCCTCTAGGATCTAATTGATGGTGAACATGTACCTCGACATCTGCGAATGGTGCTAAAAGAGATTTGTCTATATCGGGACGCAATAAACTCATTTCAAAATTATCGTTAAGTAATCCAGATATATCTTTAGTAGGCGAGATTATTATGTGTAGACGAGTTGCTCCTGCAGCAACTGCTTCTCTGGCTAAATGAGTTAATGCAGGGACATCTACAAGCGGCAGTAATTCTTTGGCAACTGTTGCGGTAGCAGGTAACATCCTAGAACCAATGCCTCCGGCAACCAATACTGCATCAGTAACTACCGCCATAAGCAGCCTTACTAGCATCACACCTTTCAAGCGTACGCCTCCTGACATACATTATGGGCGTGAATATGAAGTGGTGGCATCATGCCATAATCGGTGTTATTCTAATTGCAATAACTTTCACAGATATCTCGCCAAAAGGGCCTTGGGAAGATTCACGATTTACTTCAGGCACTATTGGATTACTCGGCCTATTCGAATTATACATGGCATGGTTTAGAATAATGTTTGGTAACTCAGGAATTGTTCCAACAATTAACCGTTGGAAAGATCCTCTTGGAACTTCTCCTAAAGTAATTGGAGTAGGTATTGCTACACTAATTGTCGCTTATGCAACAGGAAGAATTGACTTTTTCCCTGAGCCTGCGGGACTGTTACTGACTGGTATTGGTTTATTGATTCTGACAAATGGCATCTATGTATGGCTAGTTTCTACAGGAATATTGGATGATGAAGAAGAGTAATTAATCTAGAAAACCCATATCATCTAATCTCGAAAGTGCTTCATTTAGTTCGGGTAATTCACCTATAGTTTTATCCGAAATATGAATCTCCGGCTTAGGATACTTTGCAGGCATTTTACCATTCCCTTCAAGCCACTTTTTCCAAGCAGTTGTTCTATTTTTATTCTTTATCTCCATTGGAGACCATAGAGGGATTAAATTTTGATCTTTTATTGACATAACTGTATTCGCAAAACGATCTGAATCTACTTCTTCCATTCGAATTAATAATTCTTTTAATCGAGATAAAACTACTTCATCACCATCTTCCCACAATGATGGTATTATCTGCCTTTCATCTTCCTCAAAATCTTCCATATAATCTCGAATGGTATAAACCAAATTTCTTCTAACTATTGCTTTTTCATGGCCGCATAATTTTTTTATCTTATCTGCCCATAATTGTTTATCAATAAATTTCAAGTCCCCAACTGTTGCACTTGCTGCTGCTAAAACGCTTTCATCATCATCCAATAACATTTCATCCAATAGGGGTATTGCATCTGGACCAATCCTTCGAAACAACCTCGTCAATACATCAGCCATAGCTCTGCGAACTAAAACATCCTTATTTTTTCGAATGATTCTAATACATTCTTTTCCTGATTCAATATCGTTTTCAATTAGTTTTGCTAAAGATGATACTACTTTACTGACAATTTCTGGAGATTTATCATTAGCCCTACGTATCAATATTTTTGAAAGATTAAGTGGCGTAAATAATTCCTTTCTCTCCAGTAATAACCTTACCCATTCAATTAGAAGTTTGCGCCTTTCTTCATCGCCTTCTTCGAGGCATTTTAATAGCCACGAGGCAGCTTCAGAACCTGATTTATGAACAATTAATGAAGTGTTTCTTGGAATCACTGCATGAGGATTCCAACCTAAATTTGCATTTGTTACTTCGGGTTGAGTATGCCATGTGCCTGGTTTATCGCCTAAAGCTATTGATTCAACTAAATGGTACCCTTGGTGGACTGGTTGGCCATGTGATTTGTTCGCTAGGCCATTTATCAACGAAATCGCCAGCCACCATCTTTCCGTATCAGGGCAACTACGATCTAATGCTTGGGCTAACCATTCTGTTGCAATTGCAAATTGTAACCTTTCAGTCAAGACATCTAACCTTCGTAATAACCAACGCTCATGAACCTCAAATGGATCATCGGTCAAATTCATTCTATGAGGCACTATCAAATCTACAACTATGTTCAAGTGTCTATCAAACATACCTTGATCGGCTTGTAATAACGCGAGTCCTTTTTCCGATAAACTCCGATTATCTTTAGGTGGCGATGGCGGGAAATCTGGGTCTATTAATGGGGGATTAGGTAACGGCCAATTCTCACAGCCTCTAACCAAAGACTCTGCTAATGAACTGCATAAAGAGTCCATAACCTTACTTGCAACTTTCTTTCTATGCTTCATAATCCCACCAGTTCATTCAGACTAGTGTCTAGTAAGAATATACAATCCTGTAAATCAAATATCTAGTTCTATATTCAAATTTTGAATTAATTCTTTGTATCTATTTCGGATTGTTACTTCTGTTACACCTGCAACTTCTGCAACTTCCCTTTGAGTTCTTCTTTTGCCGCAAAGAACACTTGCAATGTAAATAATTGAGGCGGCAATTCCTGTTGGTCCTCTCCCGCTTGTCAATTCTTTTTCCTGTGCTGCCTTAATCAACTCATGTGCTTTTGCTTCTACTTCAGCATCTAAACCAAGTCCAGAGCAAAATCTTGAGATATAATCTTCAGGTCCTGTTGGCATAATTTTCATTTTCAATTCTCTAACCATGAATCTGTAGGTTCTACCAATTTCTTTGCGCCCAGTACGACTTGCTTGTCCAATCTCATCGAGAGTACGTGGAACGCCACATTGACGGCAAGCAGCATACAAAGATGCTGCAGCGACGCCTTCTATCGAACGGCCTCTAATTAGTCTCTTTTCAACAGCCTTCTTATAATTCACAGCTGCAGCTTCTCTAACTGATTTTGGAAGTTCTAAACGGCTAGCCATACGATCTAATTCTGCAA
>MDSZ01086873.1_pt1 | contig 17880 bp, 18 predicted proteins | sample 811201 | NCBI WGS metagenome assembly MDSZ01 (sample SAMN05326647, study PRJNA326480) | marine metagenome | isolation source: seawater | place: Indian Ocean: North | collected 2010
AAATATATGCTGAACCATCAACTAATATTAATCTACTCTTTTTATTCATTGTAAATTTAAATATATAAGATTCTAAATTAATGTCAGACTATAAATATTCAATTGATGCGAAAAATGTAAATAAAATTTTTTACAAAAACTCTATACCAAACAATGCACTTATTAATTTTGATATTCAAATAAAAAAAGGCAGTATTCATGGTTTATTAGGACCTAACGGAGCTGGAAAATCAACTTTTATTAATATACTTGGCGGATTAGTAAAAAAAATACTGGTAAAGTTAGCATTTGTGGAATTGACATAGATAAAAATTCAAAACTAAGTAAATTCAAAATTGGAATTGTACCTCAAGAACTTAACATTGATCCTTTTTTTTCTCCAGCTGAATTACTTGAATTACAAGCTGGTTTGTATGGAATACCAAAAAATAGAAGAAAAACAGATGAAATATTAGAAAATTTGAAATTAACAGATCAACGTAATTCGTATGCACGCACATTATCGGGAGGTATGAGACGGAGGCTACTTATTGCTAAAGCCCTTGTACATAGTCCAGAAATGCTAATACTAGATGAGCCCACAGCAGGTGTAGATATTGAAATAAGATCCTCTGTTTGGAATTATATTAGAACAATAAATAAATTAGGAACCACAATATGTTTAACAACTCATTATTTAGAAGAAGCGGAAAACTTGTGTGACACAATTTCAATAATTAATTTTGGTAAGAAAATTATAGAGGATACTAAGGAAAATCTTTTAAAAATTATATCATACAAAACAGTATCGTTCACAATTGATAATGATTTTACAATACCTGATGCTTTAAAAGATTTTAATCCACTGAAAGAGAGTTCAAAATTAACTATTCAATATGACAAAAATAAAACTAACTTAAAAAATATTATTAATATTTTAAATAAAAATAAAATTGAGTTTAGTGAAATTAATACATTTGAGGGGGATTTAGAGGATGTATTTTTAAAATTAGTAAAAGATAATGATAAATCAAATTAAAAATATTTTTCATATATTATTTATTTTGCTTCCATTATCATTAATTTCTGGCCCAGCAATTCCGGATTTAACAATTACATTTGGTGGAATTTTTATGCTAATTTGGTTTTTTATAAAAGAAAAAAATTATAATATTATTAATAATGATTTTATTAAAATATCTTTTATATTTTGGGCTTTATTAATCTTTATTAGCTTTTTTTCAATTAACAAAAAAATATCTTTTCAAGACTCTATAATATTTTTAAGATATTTATTAATTCCTATTTGCTGTTATTTTATTTTTTTTGAAAAAAATAAGTTTTTAAATTATTTAATATTTGTTGTATTTATTTTAACAACTTTAGTATCAATAGATACACTTTTTCAATTTTTTAACTATTCAACAGAAAATGGATTTGGTCGTGATATTCTTGGTTTTAAATCAGATTGGTATGGTAGACTAACAGGACCGTTTGGTGATGAGCTAATACCAGGTGCATATGTATCTAGGTTTGGATTAATTGGTTTCGTTTTTCTTATAGTAAATAAAAAATTAAAAAAGAAAACATTATTTCAATCAATTTATCTTGCCATGGTGTTAGTAGTTTGTTTTGTATCTGGTGAAAGGATGGCTCTCGCTACATTTGCATTGGCATTAATAATTTTATTAATTTTTCTAAAAAATTATAGATTTGTATTAATTGTTTCTATTTTGTTTGGTTTAACTTCAATATTTATAATTTATAAACTACATCCTTTTTATAATGACTATAGAGTTATTGAGTCAACTCAATATCATCAGGGTTTAAAAATTGAAAAAAGCTTTGATTGTGATGATGACTCAACAAAACAATGCTCTAAAATTGTCAATATACAGCCAAGTTTTTTTGAAATTATTAAAAATTTTTCAACCTCAGCATATGGTGAAATATACTTACTATCTTTTAAAATGTTTGCTGACAATCCAATTACAGGAATAGGTATAAGTAACTTTAATTATCTTTGTAATGAAAATATTAATTATAATAAAATGATGATAAATTATGATTGTGCTTCTCATCCTCATAATACATATATCCAATGGTTAACGGAAGGTGGTTTAATAGTTTTTATATTTTTTATAATTTATTTAGTTTATATTTTTAAATTTATAGTCAAAAACAGTGGAGATAAAAACTTTAAAATTATTTCAATAACTCTATTAATAATTATGTTTTGGCCAATAATGTCGACAGGTAGTCTAATTAAAAATTGGTATGGTATTTCTGTTTTCTTTATTATTGGAATAAGCTTATGTTTAAGTAGGCTCAAAAAAGATTTTTAAAGCTTGTCTCTGAAAAATATTTTTTTAGATATCTGGCTAAGTAAATACCAAAAATGAAGAAAATTAAAACTGAGAGAGATGTTCCATTGCCTTTACCAAAAAAAGAACCAAAATAAATACATAAAAAAATAAATGAAGATGATATAATTTTAAAATGTATACCTAATACAGATCCAATTATAAAAAATATTATTATAAATAATAAATTACCCATGCCCATACCAAAGTGTGAACCAACATAACCCATATATATTGAGGTATATAAGATTGACAAATTTGTAGATGTTTTGTTATCAAAAAATCTAGATTTAATAAGGTAATAAAAAGATTTTATACCATCTACCCAAGTTATTTTCTTTCCTTGTTTTTTTGTTCTAAAATAATAAGATACTCCAAATTCATAAATAAAGAAATTGTTACGAACTATTTGTGATGCTAGGTCAATTTCTATTCCAAAATCATTGACTGTTAAATTTATTTTATCAATAACACTCCGGTGCAAAATTTTTAGACCACAATGAACGTCACTTAATGACTGAGAAAAAAAAATATTAAAAATCAGAGAATTTAATTTACCTATTAAATTATTAAAAAAATAATTATTTTTTTTTAATTTTCCTGATAGATATCTGCTACCAAAAATACATTTAATTTCTTTATTATTTTTTATCATCTGAAACATTTCGTTAGAGTCCTTCAGATCTAATTCTAAATCTGCGTCCTGAAGTAAAATATAATCTCCTTTTGAGTTTTTTATACCTGTACGAAGGGCTTTACCTTTTCCTGAATTTATATCCAATCTTAGTATTTTAAAAAAAAATTTATAATTATGATTTTCCTTTAATTTTTTTATTATGCCCGTTGATTTATCAGTTGATCCATCATCAACCATAATTACTTCTGTTTTATTTGAATTGAAATATTTTACCAGATCATCAAAAAGTTTTTGTAAATATTGCTCTTCGTTATAAACAGGTATTACGATTGATAAATCTATTTTATTCTCTTGGGGCATGCTTATTTAGAATTCTCTGTAGAGTTCTTCTATGCATCCTGAGTCTTCGTGCAGTTTCTGATACATTTCGATTACACTGTATAAACACTCTTTGAATATGTTCCCACCTAATTCTATCTGCTGTCATTGGATTTTCTGGGGGTGGTGGGAGAATTTCTTTAGAATTTGTAAGAGCATCATATATTTGGTCAATTTCTGCAGGTTTGGGCAAGTAATCTATGGCCCCTGACTTAATGGCTGCAACTGCCGTAGCAATATTACCATAACCTGTTAAGAGTAAAGATTTTGTCTCTGGGCTTATCTTTTGAATTGCTTTTACCAATTCTAAACCAGATCCATCTTCTAAACGCATATCAACTATTGCAAAATCAAACTTATTTTCATTAACTTTTTTAAAAGCATCGTTGAATGATGGTGAAGATACTACGGTAAAACCTTTTTTTTCCATAGATCTTGATAGCCTTTCTCTAAAAGGTAAATCATCATCAACAATTAACAGTTTTTTATTCATTATTTTAAAATAGAGTTAGAAAGGGTAATTTCAACAATAGCATTGTTATCTTTTGAGTTTAAAAATTGAATTATACCACCCATATTTTCTATCAAATTTTTAGCTATAAATATCCCTAAACCCATCCCTTTATTATTTTTAGATACATAAGGTTCGCCAAGTTTATCGATTATATCTTTAGCAAAACCTTTTCCATCATCTTTAATTTCAATAACAATATTATCTTTATTATAACTAATGCTAACTGTAACTAATGATATAGAGTAATAAATAGCATTTTGAATAATATTCCCAAGAGCATACATTATTTCATCTTTAAATATAATTTCAGGCTCTGTTTCAATTAAATTTAAATTAATTTTTAATTTTTTTGATTGATTAAACTTTTCAAAATTAATCTTTATTAAATCTGATATCTTAACTTTGTTTAAAAATTTATCTTTTAATTTTAGAGGGTTCTTAGATAATCTTTCTAATATTTCTCTACATCTTTCAGCTTGTGATTTAAGAAGATTTATATCTTTTACAATTATCTTATCTTCAGTTAATTTTTTTTCTTTTAATAAATCATTTAATACAAGAAAAATTGTGTTTAACGGTGTGCTTAATTCATGAACTGCTGCAGCACTGAGGGAACCTACTTCTGTTATTTTTTTTTGATTTAATATTTGTAATTTAGTTGCTGATAGTGCATTAGAAATTTTTCTTGATGAACTTGCAAATAAATAAGCATAAATTGCAATGAATATTACGGTTATTATTAATGCTAACACTAACCCAAAACTATAAATTTTAGGCAGAATAAATTTTTCATTAAGACTCAAAGGTATATAGAAAAAATTTAAGATTATAATAACTATAATTGAAAATGATGACAGTATAACAGTCAATAATGCTGGTAGATAGGATGCAGAAGTTATTACTGGAGCTAAAATAAGTATTGAAAATGGATTGATAATTCCACCAGTTAAAAAAAGTAAAGTTCCTAATTGAATTGTATCAAAAAAAAGAAATAAAAAGGCTAAATTATTAGAAATGGTCTTACTTTTTTTTTCTATAATATATGAATATAAATTTATACCAGAAGAAAATAATATAATTACAAAAGCCTCATAAAAAGGGATTGAAATGTCCAATACAAAAAATACAAAGATAATTGCAAAAAGCTGCCCAAATATTGCTATCCATCGAATTTTTATTAAATTACCTAATAAAATGGTGTTCATTAAGAAAATTAAATATCTAGATTAGCAACTTTTAGTGAATTTTCTGCTATAAATTTTTTTCTTCCCTCAGTAACTTCTCCCATTAAATCATCAAATATTTTATTGGCCGCGTCAATTTCATTAATCTTTACTGTTAATAATAATCTTTCATTTTTATCCAAGGTAGTTTCCCAGAGTTGATCTGGATTCATTTCTCCTAAGCCTTTATATCTATTTATTTGAATTCCAGATTTTCCTAATTCTAAAATTTTTTCTATTAGGTCTAGTGGTCCAAATATATCATATTCATCATTTTTATTTTTTATTATTCCAGCTCTCGCTTTTTCTATATCTAGCGCATAAAAATTATCCATTAGTACATCTCGCATCTTATCCAATTCCCTTGTTTCAGGTGCAACTAAAAAATTTTCATCAATATTAAATTTTTCTGTAAATCCTCTCAGAACTCTATTAATTTCTAAATTGTTGTTTATATACTTAACTTTCCAATTTTTTTCTGCAATATTTGAAATAGCATTTAATCTTAACTCTAAAAGTCTCGCTATTTCAGTACCAATATTTTTGTCTTGTAAATTAACTTGATTCAAGCCTTTTACAATTGCTGTTTGTTCTATTAAACTCTTGTTATCTATTCTTCTTAATAGTGGGCCGATAAGTTCCTTAACCCTTTTAGACAACATAATTATTTCTTTAAGCTCAATACCTGCTATTTGATCGAATTGATTGTTTTTAACAGGCTTTAATAATATTAAATCTTTAATACCATCTTCAATTAAAAATTCTTCCAAATCTTCATCATCTTTTTTGTAAACTGTAGAATTGCCTTTTTTAATTCGATATAATGGAGGCTGGGCAATATATAATCTGCCTAATTCAATTATGGGCTTCATATGTCTATAGAAAAATGTAAGTAATAATGTTCTTATATGACTTCCATCTACATCTGCATCAGTCATTATAATAATTTTGTGATATCTCATTTTTTCAACATCAAACTTTCCTTCTAGTTTATCTTGTTCAACATTTCCTGTAGGATTCCCTACGCCTGCACCTATCGCAGTAATAAGAGTTCCAATTTCATTGCTAGTCAATATTTGTTTTTTTGATGCTCTTTCAACATTAAGTATCTTACCCCTTAATGGAAGTATTGCTTGATTTTTTCTATCTCGACCTTGTTTTGCTGATCCACCCGCTGAATCTCCCTCAACAATAAATAGTTCAGAAAATTCTGGATTTTTTTCCTGACAATCTGCAAGTTTTCCTGGAAGGGATGTATTTTCTAAGCCAGTTTTTCTTCTCGTTAATTCTCTAGCCTTTCTTGCTGCTTCTCTGGCATTAGAAGCTTCAATTATTTTATCTATGATTTTCTTAATTTCATTTGGATTTTCCTCCATCCATTGTTCAATTTTATATAAACTTACCGACTCAACTACTGGCCTCACTTCTGATGAAACAAGTTTATCTTTTGTTTGACTTGAAAATTTGGGGTCAGGTAACTTTACTGAAATTATACATGTTAATCCTTCTCTAGAATCGTCTCCTGTAATGTTATTAGAATTTTTAACATTTTTATTTATATAATTTACAATAGATCTTGTTAATGCTCCCCTAAAACCAGCTAGGTGTGTTCCACCATCTCTTTGTGTAATGTTGTTTGTAAAACAAATAGTATTTTCATGATAACTATCAGTCCATTGAAAAGAACATTCTATTGAAATATTATTTTTTTCTCCCTTAAAAGAAATTGGTTCTCCGTGGATGACGTTTTTTCCCTGATTTATAAATTTTACATATTCTTTTATTCCTCCATTATACATAAAGTTTATATTGATTTCTTTTGACTGTCTTCTATCAATTAAATCAATACTTACTCCTGTATTTAGGAAAGCCAATTCTCTTAATCTTTTTTCTATTGTCTTAAAATTAAAATCAATATTTTTAAAAATATTAGTGGTTGGTAAAAAAGTAATTGTTGTACCTGTAAAATATTTTTCATCAATTTTTTCTGATTTTCCAATAATGTTAAGTTGTTTTACAACTACACCATTATTAAACTCCATATTATAAATATTGCCATCTCTATTTATTTCTAAAATTAAAGATTCAGAAAGCGCATTAACAACTGAAACACCCACACCATGCAATCCTCCTGATACTTTGTAACTATTTTGATCAAATTTTCCCCCTGCATGTAATTCTGTCATTATTAGTTGTGCTGCAGGAACTTTTTCAGTTTTATGTAAGTCTACAGGAATACCTCTCCCATTATCACTAATTGTTACAGTTCCATCTGCATTAAGTATAACCTTAATATTATCACAATAACCTGCTAATGATTCATCTATCGAATTATCTAAAACCTCATATATCATTTGATGAAGTCCGGATCCATCATCCGTATCACCAATGTACATACCCGGTCTTTTTCTTACAGCCTCTAATCCTTTGAGAACTTTTATAGAATCTGAAGAATATTCACTATTCATAGGTCTTTTATATTATAAAACTCTGTATTTGTTGACATAAAAGAAAATAAACTTTTTTCAGTTCCTGTTAAAAAAAATTGTATATCATATTGCTGTGTCAAATCTAAAAGAATTTTTCTGTTAATCTTATCCAAATGAGAACAAATTTCATCAAAAAGAAAAATTGGCTTAACCTTTTTAATATTTATTAAATAATTACACTGTGCAATTAACATCATTAAAACTAGTGTTTTTTGTTGACCTGTCGACAATAGTGATGCCTCAAAATCATTATCAACAGATGTCTTTATATCAGATTTATGTGGACCTATTTTTGAACTACCAAATTTACAATCATATTCTCTTAAATCCTTTATTAATTCTAAATACCTTTCCTGATTGAGTTCATGATTAAAATATTTATCCTCTATTTCAAACTTTATATTAAATGGATACTTGTTGTTTTTATTTATTATTTTTAAGTTCTTATTTAAATTTGAAATCTGACTTTCTCTTAAACTATATATTTCTAATCCAAGTTTAGAGATTTCGAATTCAATCTTATCAATCCAACTTTCATCAAAGTTATACATCTGTAAAATTTTTGATCTTTCCATCAAATTTTTTTTATATTTATTAACTAATTTATTATAATTTTTATTTTCTGAAAATATAAGTCTATCTAAAAAATTTCTTCTATATGAAGGTGAGGCGATAAATAATCTCTCCATTTCAGGTAGAAAAAAAAGAAATGATATTGTTTCTTCTATAAATTTAGATGAGCTATTTGAAAAATCATTATTTAAATTTATTATTTTTTTATATTTATTATTTATATATTCAGAATTAACTTCAATATTATACTTAATTTGATCTTTTTCAAATTCACCATTAACTATAAATTTATTTTCATTCTTATAAATTAGATCTTTTATATTTGCATTTCTGAAACCTCTTCCTTTACTTAATAGTGATATACATTCTAATAAATTAGTTTTTCCAGTACCATTATCTCCATAAAAAACATTACAATTGGGAATAAATGAAATCTGAATTGATTTAAAGTTTCTAAAATGATGAACTTCTATTTTATTAATTTTGCCCAAATTTATTAGACTCGCATCGGCATCAAAACGTATACAAGATCAGAATTGGAGTTTTCTTGAGCTAATATTGGAGAAGAATTATCTTTTAAGTTTATTGATATTTCTTCGTCCTCCAAGTTATTAACTATATCCATTATATATTTTGAATTAAAACCTATATCAAATTCATTTCCATCATATTCTAGGCTTATATCTTCTGTAGCTGTACTATTTTCATTATTAACAGTATTTAAATTAATAATATTTTTTAAAAACTTAAATTTAATTACTGGAGATTTTTCATTTGCTATTGTGCTAACTCTGTCAACAGCTGCAAGTAATTTTTGTCTATTTACTCTAACAATATTATTATTTTCTTTTGGAATTACTCTGTTGTAATCAGGAAAAGTGCCATCTATCAATTTTGAAATAAATGTTAAATTATCAAATAAAAAAACTACTTTATTAGAACTTAAATTTATTTCTATATCTTGATCTACATCTGAAAGTAATTTTGAAAGTTCAAATATTGTTTTTTTTGGAATGATTACACCAAGCTCTTGTTCTATATCTTTATCAATTGCGTAACTAAATTTTGCAAGTCGATGGCCATCTGTAGCAACTAATGTTAGTTTATTTGTATTTTCTTGATTGTGCAAATTAAAGTATAATCCGTTGAGAAAATACCTAGTTTCTTCATTAGAAATAGCAAATTTAGTTTTATCTATAAGTTTAAACAATACCTTAGAATTAATATTTATTCTAGAACCATCGTTGTTAAAGTCAATAATTGGATAATCTTCTTTTGGTAAGCAGGCCAATGAAAACCTAGATCCATTTGCTCTAATAGTTAATAGTTTGCCGTCATTAGAAATTATTTCAATCTCACTATTATCATCTAGCTTTCTAACTATATCATATATCATTTGTGAATTTATAGTTGTTGAACCTTCCTCCAATATTTTGCATTCTACTTTTTCAACTATTGAAATATCCATATCGGTTGAAGACAATGTTAGGATGTTTTTGTTTGCTTCAATTAATATATTTGAAAGTATAGGTAATGCATTTTTTTTATCTACAATACCTTGTAAATGAGAGAGGCATTTGAATAACACCAATTTGGATACCTGAATCTTCATAATATAGGTATAAAATAAATTATTTTAAGAATCTATAAGTCTTTTTAATAATTCAAGATCTTCATTAAAATTAACATCTGATAGTTTTAATTCTTCTATTTTCTTTACTGCGTGCATTACAGTTGTGTGATCTCGGCCTCCAAATTTTCTACCAATTTCTGGAAGAGATCTAGAAGTTATAGATTTTGCTAAATACATTGCTATTTGTCTGGGTCTGGCTACAGAACGAGATCTTCTCGGAGAATGCATATCTGTAATCCTAATGTTAAAATGCTCTGCAACCTTTTTTTGTATTTCTTCAATAGTAATTTTCTTATTCGATGATTTTAACAGATCCTGAAGAACTAACTGTGCTGTTTCAATTGTTATAGCAGTTCCTACAAGTGTCGCATGTGCTACCAATCTATTTAATGCACCCTCCATCTCTCTGACATTTGATATAATTCTATGTGATAAATATTCTAAAACTTTAGGTGGTATTTCAACTCCTCTTTTTTGGGCTTTTTCAATAAGTATTCCTAATCTTAATTCATATGTTGTGGGATGAATATCTGCTACAAGACCACAACCTAATCTTGATTTAAGTCTCTCTTGAACTCCGTCTAAATCAGTCGGTGATTTATCTGCAGATATTACAATTTGTTTATTCTGTTCAATAAGCGCGTTAAAGGTGTGAAAAAACTCTTCTTGAGTGTTATCTTTACCACTTATAAATTGTACATCATCTATCATTAGGACATCAATAGATCTAAATTGTTCTTTAAATGCAGATGTATCCTTATATCGAAGTGCTCTTACGAATTGATACATGAACTTTTCAGCTGAAAGATATATAACTTTTCTATCTGGTTGATTATGTTTTATTTTCCATCCAATAGCATGCATTAAATGAGTTTTACCAAGTCCCACACCTCCACATAAAAATAATGGATTGAAAGAAATTTTATTTGCTTCTGAAACTCTCTGAGAAGCTGCAAAGGCTAATTCATTTGGTTTACCAACTACAAAATTATCAAACGTAAATCTAGGATCTAAAGGAGCTCCAAACTCATTGGGATAAGTTGAACTTTGATTTGATCTTACATCGAGTGAAGATTTCCAATGATTGTCTGTACTTTTAATAGTTCTTGTAGTTCCAGGAACAATTCTTCCACCGTTTGGCTTAACTACAAATTTTATTATTTCTACTGAACTAAAATATTTCTTTGATTGTGTTTTAATTTTATCTGAATAGTTATTTACAATCCAGTCTCTTAAAAATTTTGTCGGAACAGAAAAAGTTATAGTATCATTTTCTAATGATACATAATTCATATTTTTCAACCAACTATTGTACGCAGTATCACCAACGGTTTTTTTTAAATCTTTTTTTAGGGAGGACAATTTACTATCGTCAAATGTCGAAGCCTTGTTGTCCATTTTCCCCCTATAGACGGTTTTTGAATTTTTTAGTTATACGCACAAAAACCTAACGTCGTAAAACTGAATCACCAAATAAATTATTACTTAATCAACACCGTTTAAGTATTTTTAGCAAGAAGAAAAGTGAAAAAATAAAAAAAAATTTATTTTTTTGAAATTTTTTTAGATAAGGAGGATAACTTTCTGGATATGTTTTCTTTTTTAAAAATCCCTTTTTTAACAGCTTTTGCCATTATTGAGTTGACAGCACTAAAGGATTTTTGAATTTCTTGGTCATTTTTTGCTTCTAAGGAAGCATTGAATTTATTTAGAGCGGTTCTAAACTTAGACAAGTGTTGAGAATTAATAGTATTTTTGACTTTATTCTGCCTAGACCTTTTTTTTGCTGATATATGATTAGCCACAAACACGCTATAAATTTAAAATATATTAAGTCAATTAATTTTATTTATTAATTATTTATTATTCTGTAGTTTTGGACAATAGAAGGTTGAGCGGCCATATTGAACTGTTTTTATAACCGTATCTTTGCCAACTTTTTTTCCTTCCCTGTTATAAACTCTAAAATTTGACTGGAAATTACCTAAAGTACCGTCAATTGATCTATAATCCCTTATACTTGATCCTCCATACTTAATTGCTTTTCTTAAAATTTTTCGAATAGATCTAATTAGTTTCACTATGAGACTATTTTTTAAATCTTTACCTGGTGTAAAAGGTGATATTTTCGAGTCATATAATATTTCAGATGCATAAATATTGCCTATACCTGCAATTATTTTTTGATTTAATAAAATCTGTTTTATTGCAACTTCAGATTTTGCAATTCTAGAATGTAGATACTCACAATTTAGTCTTTTGCTTAATGCATCTAACCCTAAATTCATAATGTATGTTTTATTTTTTAATTTATCTGATTGTGCCACGTCAATAAATCCAAATTTTCTGGGATCATTGAAAGTGAGTGTTTTATTGTTATTAAAGAAAAATACTAAATGATCGTGTTTTACTCTATTAAAAATATAATCATTTATTTTTAACCTACCTGACATACCAAGATGTATTACTATTGAGTAATTACTATCTAAATCCAGAATAATATATTTTGCAATTCTTCTAATATTAGATATTTTAGAATTAATTGATATATTTTTTATATCATTTGGTATTTTTAGTCGGAGTTTTTTGGTATGTATCTGCAATTTACAAATTTTTTGTTTTTGTATAATGTTAAGTCCTCTTATCGTAGTTTCAACTTCGGGTAATTCAGGCATAATGAAAAAAAAATATAATTTTGGTTATACAAAAGTAAATTCAAAACAAAAGACTAATCTTGTTCAAAACGTATTCTCAAGTGTTGCACAAAATTATGATATTATGAATGATTTGATGAGTTTGGGTATGCATAGGTTGTGGAAAAAAAAATTTTCTGAAATTATAAATATAAATAAAGGAGATATTATTATAGATGTAGGTTCGGGTTCAGGTGATATAGCTAATGAGCTAATTAGGCAAAAATTACCATTAGAATTATATCTATTAGATTTGAACACTGAAATGTTAGATCAGGGTAAAAAAAGATTTAAAAATAAAAGGAATATTAATTATGTTATTGGAGATGCTGAAAAATTAAATTTTAAAAATAATTTTTTTGATAAATATGTAATTTCATTTTGTTTGAGAAATATAACTGAATACAAACTATCAATAAAAGAAGCTTATAGAGTTCTCAAACCTGGTGGTAAATATTGTTGCCTTGAGTTTAGTAGTCCTCGATCATCATTAATTGCTAATGCATACAAACTTTATAAATCAAATATTTTACCACTTTTAGGTGACATTGTTGCAAAAGATAAGGAAGCATATAAATACTTAAGTGAAAGTATTGATTTATTTCCAAGCCAAAAAGAGCTTGAAGATATTTTAACATCTTGTGGTTTTAAAGAGGTTAAGTCAACAAGCTTATTTAACGGCATTGTTGCTATTCATACTGGTTATAAAATTTAATGAATAAAATCTTATTCATAATTACTGGATCAATAGCAGCTTCAAGATGTATTGAAATTTTTAAATTATTGACTGAAAAAAATATTCAAATTAGTTGTATTTTAACTAATGAAGCTAAAAAATACATAACTATTAATCAAATTAAATCTTTTACAAAAAATAGAATCTATTCAGATAATTCTGAGAAAAAAAACAAAATGTTACATATTAAGTTATCAAGAATAAATAATCTTATAGTGGTATGTCCATCCTCAGCAAACACAATAGCAAAATTTGCAAATGGATTTGGTGGAAATTTAGCATTGAACACTCTATTAGCTGCAAATAAAAAAATTTTTATTGTACCAGCTATGAATAGCTCAATGTGGTCTAATAAATCCAACCTAAAAAATATTAATATTTTAAAAAAAATGGGTCATGAAATAATAGGACCTGAAATCGGAAAATTAAGATGTGGTGAATTTGGAAAAGGCAGAATAAGTAATTCAAAAAAAATAAGTAAAGTTTTGATAAAAAATTTGGAGAATATAAAACTTTTTCAAAATAAAAAATGCATAGTAACTGCTGGTCCAACAATTGAAATGATAGATAGGGTTAGATATATATCTAATCAATCATCAGGAAAACAAGGATATGAAATAGCTTATCAACTTGCTCTGAATGGTGCAAAGGTAACTTTAGTTTCTGGCCCTACAAATTTAGACCCTCCACCTAATATAAAATTCATCAAAGTTTCATCTGCAAATGAAATGTATAAAAAAATTAAAAATATATCAAATATAGATATGGGTTTTTTTACTGCAGCAGTATCAGATTTTAAAAATAAAAAAATTATTAATTCAAAAATAAAAAAGAATAAAACTCTAAAACTAGATCTAATAAAAAATATTGATATTTTAAAGGAAATTGGAAATAGTAAAAAAAATAGACCTAAATTATTAGTTGGTTTTGCTGCAGAAACTGGAAATATTTCTTATGCAAAGAAAAAGCTAAAATCTAAAAACTGTGATATGATAGTTTATAATAAAATAAGTAAAAAGAATGAAGTTTTTGGATCAGATTATAATCAAATATCAATAATAGCTAATAATACTATAAAAAATTACAAGAAAATGACAAAAGTTAATTGTGCTAAAGAAATAATTAAATATGTTTATAATATTCAGATAAAGAATGAATAAATATTCAGATAAAGAATATAAAATTTTTAGCAGATTATTTATTCTTAAAGAATTTTCTGAAAAAAATTTAGAAAAACTTGCTTCCACACATATTGGCATTGTTGGTATGGGTGGAGTCGGATGTCCTTTGAGCCTCTATTTAGTAAATTCAGGAATAAAAAAATTAACATTAGTTGATGGAGATTTTATAGAAGAAAGTAATTTAAATAGACAGATATTATTTGATAGAGATGATTTAGGTAAAAAAAAAGTTGAAGTAGCTAAAAAAAAATTAGAAAAAATAAATTCAAATTGTGTAATCAATATAAAAGATAAGCATTTAAACCAAAAAAATATATTTTCTCTTTCTAATTGTTCAATAATAGTTGATGCAACAGATGATTGGAAAACTTCAAAATTTTTGAATAGTTATTGTTTAGAAAACTCAATTAATTTTTTATTTTCTTCAGTAATAAGGCATGATTTACAAATTATTTTATTTAATAATAATAAAAAAGAACACTTGTGTTTGAATTGTATATTCCCAAATGAAAATGAGGTTGATCTACCTAGATGTGAAACAGTAGGAATTTCTGGAATTTCTGCTGGATTAGCAGGATTAATATCAGCTCAGAAAATTATAAATTTTACATTAAATTTAAGAGATGAAACAAATATTTTGACTATTTCTGATGGAAAAAAATTAAGTATTGATAATATTATTGTTAAAAGTAAACATGAATGTGATTTAAAATCAGTTTAAGTTGTTTGAAAAATAATAAAAAAAGTTTAATTTAAATTATGAAACAAAATTCTTTTACTTATGATCAATTAATTGATTGTGCAAATGGTATTCTATTTGGAGATGGTAATGCTCAGCTTCCAATGCCTCCAATGTTAATGTTTGATAGAATTACTTCAATAAATGAAAATGGTGGTAGTTTTTCAAAAGGCGAAGTAATTGCAGAATTAGATATAAAAAAAAATCTTTGGTTTTTTGAATGTCATTTTAAAAATGATCCAGTCATGCCTGGTTGTTTAGGTTTAGATGCTATGTGGCAGTTATTGGGTTTTTATCTTGGTTGGCTTGGTCAACCAGGAAGAGGTAGGGCACTTGGTGTAGGTGAAGTAAAGTTCAGTGGCCAAGTACTTCAAACAGTAAAAAAAGTAACTTATCATATTTCATTAAAACGACTAATATTAAGAAAACTTATACTTGGAGTAGGTGATGGGATACTTAAAGCAGATGGTGAAACAATTTACGAGGCTAAGGATATGAAAGTGGGTCTATTTTCACCAAACAAAAAATAATATGAATAGAGTAGTAGTAACTGGAATTGGCATAGTTTCTTGTATTGGGAACAATCAAAATGAAGTGGTTGATAGTTTAAGAAATTTAAAGTCAGGTATTTCTAGTGCAAAAGAGGAATATGAAGAGTTTTCATTTAGAAGTCTTGTTCATGGCAAACCAAATATAGATATTAGTGAAAAAATTGATCGAAGATTGCTTAGATTTATGGGAGATGGAGCTGCATACAACTATATAGCAATGGAAAAAGCAATCGAAGACTCTGGTTTAGAAGAGAATGATGTATCAAATGAAATGACTGGTATAATCGTTGGGTCAGGAGGACCTTCAACTCAAAATTTATTTAAATCATCAGAAACTGGAAAAAACTTGGGTTCTAAAAAAGTTGGACCTTTTATGGTGCCAAGAGCAATGTCTAGCACTAACTCTGCAACATTAGCTACTCCATTTAAGATTAAAGGAGTTAATTATTCAATTACTTCAGCTTGCTCTACAAGCTCTCACTGCATCGGCAATGCCTATGAACTTATTCAAATGGGAAAACAAAATATTGTTTTCGCAGGAGGTGGTGAAGAATTGCATTGGACACTATCTATTTTATTTGATGCAATGGGAGCATTATCTTCAAAATATAACGATAATCCTTCTATATCTTCAAGGGCATATGATTCTTATAGAGATGGTTTTGTTATTGCAGGTGGTGGTGGAACACTTGTGCTTGAAGAGTTAGAACATGCTAAATCAAGAGGAGCTTATATATATGGAGAGATTACAGGATATGGTGCTACATCTGATGGATTTGATATGGTTCAGCCATCAGGCGAAGGTGCAGAAAGATGTATGAAACAAGCACTAAAAAATATTAATGGTAATATTGATTATATTAATACCCATGGAACAAGCACTCCAATTGGAGACTTAAAAGAACTAGAAGCAATTAAAAATGTTTTCAATGCTCAAATTCCAAAAATGAGTTCAACAAAATCATTAACTGGCCACTCCTTAGGGGCAACTGGAGTCCATGAAGCTATTTATTGTCTATTAATGATGAAAAATAATTTTTTAAGCGGTTCAGCAAATATTGAAAAATTGGATGATAAAGCAAAAAATTTTAATATTCTTTTAGAAACAGAGCACAATGTAAGTATTGAAAATGTAATGTCTAATAGTTTTGGTTTTGGTGGAACAAATGCAACTCTGGTATTCTCAAAATATCATGCTTAAAAATAAAAGAGGTCTAATTTTTGGTATAGCAAATAATCATTCAATTGCTTGGGGAATTGCAAAACAACTAGCTAAATACGATGCTGAAATAGCTATTGGTTATCAAAATAAAATTTTATTAAAAAGAGTCAAACCATTATCTGAAGAAATTAATTCAAAAATACTCATAGAATGTGATTTTAACAATGAAAACTCAATAAATAATGCAGTTGAAGTTATAAAAAAAGAATGGGGAACAATAGATTTTATAATTCATGCAGTTGCTTTTGCAGATAAAGCAGAATTAAACGGAAGATATGTTGATACATCAAAGGACAATTTTCTAAATTGTTTAGATATATCATGTTATTCTCTAACTAGTCTTGGAAGAAATTTTGAGCCCATAATGAATAATGGAGGTAGTATTCTTACACTTACATTTTATGGTTCTAATAAAGTTATTCCAAATTACAATTTGATGGGAATTGCAAAAGCAGCGTTAGAAACCAGTGTGAAATATTTAAGTGTAGATTTAGGTACAAAAAATATTCGAGTTAATGCTATCTCAGCAGGACCAATGAGAACGATAGCTGGTGCAGCAATAAATAATGCCAGAGAAGTTTTTAAATTTACAGAAAAGCATTCTGCCTTGAAAAGGAATGCTCAACTTGATGAAATTGGCAAATCTGCTTTGTATTTTGTAAGTGATTTGTCTTCAGCTGTTACTGGTGAAGTTCATTATGTAGATTGTGGCTATAATATAATTGGAATGCCCAACAGTAAGTAGTACCGATTTTAGGTTTATTATAGAAACAGAATAAGTTAATAATAATTATTGATCAATTGTGTTGGATTATCAATAAAGATACTATCCACACCAATGCTAAAACATTCTTTTGCTTCAATTTCACTTATGTTTGATTCAGAGTAAACTGTAACCAAGAGATTTTTTTCCTTAATTTTTTCAATAATTTCTTTTGAGATTATTTCTATATTTAGACCACATATATT
>MDSZ01251285.1_pt1 | contig 17880 bp, 18 predicted proteins | sample 811201 | NCBI WGS metagenome assembly MDSZ01 (sample SAMN05326647, study PRJNA326480) | marine metagenome | isolation source: seawater | place: Indian Ocean: North | collected 2010
ATTATTTTATTCTATGAAATATATTTATTTAACTTTTATATTGTTAGCAAGTAGTACGTACAGATGTGCTGATGATGTTGTTGATTGTAATGAAGCATCAAAGAATATGATTGGAGAATGGTCTGGAACAATAAATTATACAAACCCATACAATGCGAATGGTAAAACTCATAATTTTTCCTTAATCATAAATACATCAAACGAATGCACATTTAAAGGTTTTTCCACCTTTGAAGATTCAAATACTTCATTTAATGTAAGTGGAGCTATAGATATTTATGGATGGGTTTCTTTCATAGAAGATGACTATAGATTTGACAGTGGAGAATACTTAACCTGTGTTAATTTTGAATCAAATGATAATACATGCGAAACTTGGCCATATTTGAGATGGAAAGAAGGGACAAAGTATGAAGAGACAAGAATTAAAATAGATCCCAATATATTGACAGGCAAAATTCATAGACCATCAAGCTTTGAAAGTAGATGGAGAATTTTGAGAGGAGATTATTCAATTTCAAAAAAATGATAAAAAATAGATTTTTTATTTATGAATTTGATGAAAAAAAATTATAATTGAGACCTAAAAATATATATTATGAAAAACATATTTACAATTTTAATTTTATTATTTCTAACTGTAGATTCTAGTGCACAAACAGCAAGAGAATATTTAAGCCCTGTTGCAAGTCCTCAGGCTTCTGTAACTCAAAATGTTGGAATGACTAAAATATCTATTTACTTTTCATCGCCAGGTGTTAAAGGACGAAAAATATTTGGTGACCTAGTTCCTTACAATGAGATTTGGAGAGCAGGTGCTAACAGTCCTACAGCGATTATTTTTTCAACTGATGTTATGATTGGGGGCAAAAAAATTAGTGCTGGGAAATATGCTATTGCTATGACTCCAAGGGCTGAAGGAAAGTGGACAATAGATTTTAACTCAGCAGTTAAATACCCATATGCCTATTATGTTGATGGCAAGATGGATATGGATGCTTATAATAAGGATCTTGCTCATTCTATAGATGTTGACCCATTTATTTGGGATAATAATATTGAAAGACTAACGTATAGGATTGATGCAAATGATAATAAGGTTGCAAATGTTGTTATGATATGGTCAAATGTGATTGTTTCATTCCAAGTAGATACTATGCCTGATGAGCATCTTAAAAGATTTGCAAAAACTTTAGAGTAAACCATTCTTACTTAAATTATGAAAACCTCTCTTAAGATTATAAAATTTTACGATAATCTTAAGAAGGTTTCAAATTTCAAAAATATTGATGTTTTAGATCCTTATATAAGTTGTGAGGCATCAAAAATTTACAATACTTTTTATAGAAAATTTTTCAATGATAACAACAAGAGAATAATTCTCTTCGGAATAAATCCAGGAAGATTTGGAGGTGGAATTACAGGAATACCATTTACAGATCCACATAATCTAAAACTAAAGTGTGGGATAGATTCAAGATTTGATAAAAAAAAAGAACTAAGTTCAAAATTTATATATGAAATGATTGATAGTTATGGTGGTGTGGAAAAGTTTTATAAAAAATTTTACATTTCTAGTATATGTCCATACGGTTTCACATTAAATGGAAAAAATTTAAACTATTATGATGATATTGGATTATTTGACAAATGGAAAAATAAAATAGTAAAATGGATAAGATTTCAAATTAAACATATAGTATCCAAAAAAATTTGTGTTATAATTGGAAAAGGAAAAAATCAAAAATTTTTTGAATTATTAAACAAAGAGTATAAATTCTTTAATGAAATTATTGTACTCCCCCATCCTAGATGGATATTACAATACAGATCTAAAAAAAAGGATTATTATATTAAAACATACATTAAAACACTAAACAGATTAAATCATGAATAGCAGAAGAAAATTTATTAAGAATTTAACAGCTGTAGGAGCTACAGCACCTTTAGTCGCAAATATTGAAGCTAAACCACAAAAAAATAAAGGACCTGTTATTCTATGTAGTAGAGGTGAGGTATGGGGAGAAAAAGTATTAAAACCTGGTTGGGATATTCTATCAAAAAACGGGAAACTGCTCGATGCAATTGAAGTTTCTTCTAATGTTACAGAACTAGATCCAGAAGATACATCTGTTGGTTATGGTGGTTTACCAAATGAACATGGAGTAGTGCAGTTAGATGCTTCCATTATGTATGGACCAACTCATAATTGTGGATCTGTCGCTGCTCTTGAGGGAATAAAAACTCCTTGTTCTGTAGCTAGGCTTGTTATGGAAAGAACAGATCATATACATATAGTAGGAAAAGGAGCACAAGACTTTGCAAGAGCTCATGGTTTCAAAGTAGAAAATTTATTAACAGAAAAAGCTAGAAAAATATGGTTAAGATGGAAAGAGAATTTATCATCAAAAGACGATTGGTTTCCTCCATCTGATAATAATTATAATGAAAATAGAACAACAGGTACAATAAATGTTCTAGGAATTGATGCAGATAGTAATGTTGCAGGAATTACTACTACTAGTGGTTTGGCATATAAGATACCTGGAAGAGTTGGAGATTCACCAATTATAGGAGCTGGGTTATATCTAGATAATGAAGTAGGAGCTGCTGGAGCAACTGGGAGAGGCGAAGAAATACTAAGAACATGTGGATCGTTTTTTGTTGTAGAACAAATGCGAAATGGAAAAACTCCCCAAGAAGCATGTGAAGCGTTATGTCAACGAATTATTGATATCAATGGAGGAACTAAAAATATAAACTTTAATGACAAAATTGTTGCTCTAGGAAAAGACGGAAGTGTTGGTTGCGCATCAATTAAAGAGAAGAAAGGAAACAATCCAAAGCTAGCTTACTGGTCAAATGATGGGTTTAAGGTTTATAAAGGAACTTACCTAATTGAAGATAAATCAGTAAATTATGTAGGTTAACTTAACTAAAAATTCTTCAGGCATATCACCTGTTCTAATTTTATAGCTAAAATCTAATCTTGATCTTGATAATAAAATAAATTGAATTCCTGGGGCAAGAGTAGAAGAGAATTTATGGTAATTATTTGAAAAATCTTTAGTTAAAATTGTATTAGTTATATATTCAAGATATAAGTTAAAATTTGTTTGTTTGTAAGACTTATATTTTCTTGGGAAAAGTAAATAACCAGCAGATATTGAATTTTTAGAAGTACTTAAATTTGTTGTTTGCCATTTTACAGTTGATCCTTGTGTTGATTTCACATCAATATTAGAAACCCTAGTAAAAGCACTAGTTATTGAAATTGCTAATTTATTAATTAATTGAGTACCAATTAATCCAAATTCAAATCCAGTATCTTGTAGTTCAAGATCAATATTATCTTCCATAAATTTATCCTCGTGATATGAAAACTTAATGAAAGATGATAATCTAGTATGATACTTTTCTTTATCAGTTGATAAAATTCTTTGTTTTGAATAAATTTTAAACCCATTAAATCCAAAATTAGGCATCATATCTTGCTCAAACGGTTTATTTGCAAATTGAAAGCTTCCACTAACCATTATTTTTTTTGATAGACCATAAGCCAAAGATGGAGTAACAAGAAAAGCATTACTGATGCTACCCATTATATTAGATCCACTTAAAAAGATATTAGAATTTGTAAGTCTTACAACTTTAGTTCCTTTAGGAATTAAACTAGCCGGCTCAGTATTTATATAAAGTTCTTGAGAATTAGAAATAATTGAATTAAATAAAAATAAAAGAATAAAAATTATTCTCATTTAAAGTATTGTTATAGACTGCTTTTTAGATGAAAAACTTTATTAGACTTTAAATTTTCATGTTTTGAACAGCAAGAGGCAGTATGCACTCCAGTTTCATAACAAGCATGTGATGTTTTACCTGAAATTATTTGATATTCACTTTTTCTAATAAATTTTTTATCTACCAAGGTATATACATTAGTTTCTATATCTGTGTCAGAAAAAAAATGGAACAAATTTCCACTGATAAGATCATGTTTATCATTTTCTGCTTTAATATTATTATTAAAAACTATTTCAATAGATCCAACAAAAAAACCAGCATCTTCAACTTTTTCTTGTATTAGGTCGAAATCAACAAACATATCATCTTTAAATTCTAATTTGAATGATGTTGCTTCTAAATCAGGTGTAATAGACTCAATAAAATCAAGTTTTTCAAGACTTTTCTGTGTAGAGTATGAACACATAGCACATGTTAACCCTATGGCTTTTAAATTTGTATAAAATGATTGAGAATATCCTGTATTGAATATAATAATCAAAGAAAGTGTAATTAAAAATTTCTTCATTATTTATTATTAACATTGTAAAAATAATAAAAAATGAGATTTATATTAATTCTTTCACTCTTTTTAACACTAATAAGCTGCAATAACTCAAGAAATAAAATTGAACAAGATTTCTCTATTTTATCTAATCTTGAAGGAAATTCTTTTAATTTAAATGACTACAAAGGAAATATTATAATTTTAAATATTTGGGCAACATGGTGCAAACCATGTATTGCAGAATTTGAAAGTTTAGAAAAAGTAAAAGAAAAATTTAAAGATATAAAAGTCAAAATTATTGCTGTATCTAATGAAGATTTAAAGTTGATAAATTCCTTTCTTGATAAAAGAAAATTTGATCTAGAGTTTATCAAACTTAATGGTGACTTATCATACTTTAATGCATACAGTTTACCGACAACTGTGGTTTATGATAAAAATGGAGATGAATCATTCAGATTAACTGGTGGGGTAGATTTTAATACTAATAATTTTATAGAAAAAATTTATGAAATAGAAAAACTATAATTTTTTAACTCTATCAGTTTGATAACCAATAATCCTTCTTGACTCAATATATTTTTCCATATGATACTTATCGTATAATGGATCATCTGAATAAACTGAATTAATCCTTACATTTTTAGAAGCCTGAATAAATTGACCATTCCCAATCCATATTGCAACATGATCTATTCTTCTCTTTCCATCTTTATAATAACCAAAAAACATTAAATCACCTTTATTTAAGTTATTCCAATTTCTATTCTCATCAACTAATAATCCTTCATTTATTTGTTGAGAAGCATCTCTTGGTATTACAAGTCCATTCATTAAATAAATTGTTTTAGTAAATCCTGAACAGTCAAAACCTTTTGATGAAGTTCCTCCCCATAAATAAGGAACACCTATAAATTTTTTAGAGTTATTAATGATATCTAATTCTGTTTTATTACTACTATTAAATATTGGTGAAACATCTTTTTCTTCAACCCAACCAATTCTTTTATCAGGATATTCTATCTTATAAAAATTATTTTCTCTGTCAATAACATTCAAAATAGAACCAACAACTAAATCAGATACAATAGATTTTTTTTTGGTTGATGTATACGCAAACCCCTGAATTGAACTAAAAATATATGCGTTTTTATAATAATTATTAAAATCACTTTCAGTTATAATTGAAATACCACCATGATCAATCCATGATATATATTCATCTGGTGTTTGAATAAGGTACCACTCCCCTTTTTTTTTTAAAATATTTACTCTTGTTCCAAATAGTGTTTGAGATACTAACTCTGAAGAATGGGAAGGTTTGCCTCTTAAATTTCCAACTGAATTATTTATAATTCCATATAATTTATCTTTTGGAAGTACATCTATATTATCTGAATATACTAAACCAGCACTATCTAATTTTAATAAAAGATCATTTTTTGCTTCTGATTTATTAGTTTCTCCATTAATTATAATAGAATTGACATTTACAGAATAATTTATATCAAATAAAGCTACCCTTTTATCAGGAGCATGAATTGCTTTTACATCATCTATTAGTGAATCAATAGAAATATTTTTATTACTGTTCTTACAACCAACAATAAAAAATATTATTAAAAGAAATCTCATTATTTTAATTGTTCAAATTTATCAAATAAATCTACTATATACGGAAGTGATCCTGAGGAGTGATTTTCTCCTTCAAGATCAATAAACTCAATAATATCTTTATTAGCACCTAAAGAAATAAAATCATTATAGGTATCAAGTGAATTTTGGTATGGTACGGTAATATCAGCTGTACCATGATACATAATCATTTTATTTTTAGGGATCCACTGGTTTAAACTATTTTCTTGGAATGCATCAACAATAATTTTTAAATCAGGATCATCAAAAATATTATTTACAAAATTGTCCGTAAGTAATTCACTAATATTATCTGTTAAAACAGAATTAATTTCATATCCTGAGTGTTTACCATTAAAATACTCTGGAATAATAGAAGCATACGGTTCATTAAATATTGAAGATAAAGGAAGATCCCAATCATAAGAAGTTTTATAACCAATAGCTACATAAGCTATGTAATAAGGTACATGATAGGTTTCTTTTGATAAGAAATAATTTAACATACCAGTAATATCATATCCTCCTGAAGCAGGCGCTGACGCAACTAAATTTAATCCAGAATAATTATTATTTTCCATATTATGATGTGCAGACATAGTAGCAAATCCTCCCTCTGAGTACCCAGAGAGAAACACATCACCATTAAAATTATACCCTTCAATAGCTGCCAATTCTTTTGTAGCTCTTATCATATCTACAACTGTTTGACCTGTTATATCTGACCTGTAATAAGGGTGAACAATATTATCTGATACACCAAACCCTAAATAATCAGGGATTACAAAAATATATCCAGCACTCGCAGCATTTGCAAAGAAACTGTACTGAATTAAATCCTCCGTAGGAGCATCTGCATGAAGGGAAGTAGTCCCATGATTAAAATTTAATATAGGCATTCCCGTTTCTGCATCTGGAAAAGCAACTAAACCAGAAGCCTTAATATTTTGACCTTTGTAAACCGTATTATATGTAATAGTATAAAGACTAATATCATGCTTTAAATAATCTTTAAGGTTTTGAAATTCTGAATTTTGAACAATCTCTAAAATATTATCTTTTGATATAGAAAATAACTTAGTATATGTATCTATATAGGCTCTTGTAATTTCATCTTCTTTATTACAAGAGAATAAAAATAGAAATAGAAAGAAGTATGATTTAATTTTATTCATGTGATATTATTGGTGCAAATTTAATTAATATTGGCTTATGGATAACTATGGTTTTCTTTCTTTAATTCCTCCAATAGTTGCGATTGTTCTTGCTATAAGAACTAAGCAAGTATTTATATCCTTATTATCAGGTATATTTTTTGGAGGATTAATTATAGGAAACTGGAATCCATTTCAAGGAATTCTTTTAACTATTGAAAGTATTGTAAAAGTATTTGATGATCCTGGTAATACTAGAGTAGTTTTTTTTACTTTTTTAGTTGGTTCATTAATTACTCTTATTCAAGTCACAGGTGGAGTTGAAGGATTTATAAATAGTTTTCAAAAAAAACTTTCAGAAGTTAATGAAGCAAAAAATAAAAAAAGAATTCAATTATATGCATCATTAACAGGTTTTTTATTATTTGTCGAATCAAATATTTCAGCATTAACTGTAGGAACCATTTTTAGGCCTTTGTTTGATAAACTTAAAATTTCTAGAGAAAAATTGGCATACATTGCAGATTCAACATCTGCACCCTCAAAATTATTAATACCATTTAATGGATGGGGTGCCTACATTATAGGTATTCTTTCCGTTCAAGGAGTTGAAAAACCTTTCAGTGAATTAATTTCAGCAATGAAATATAATTTTTATCCAATTTTAGTTATTCTAATTTTAGTTGTAATAATTATATCAGGAAAAGACTTTGGACTTATGAAAAAAGCAGAAAAAAGAACAAAAGGAGGCTTATTATTTGATAAAGGATCAAGCCCAATGGTTTCAGAAGAAATTACAGTTACAAAAACAAAAAAAGGAATAAAAATTAATTCATTCAATATGTTTTTACCATTAGTATCAATGGTAATTATTATGATATTAATGCTTTTCTATACAGGTTATGATGTAAGTAAAGAAAACATTAGTTTCTTTGAAATTCTTGAAAACTCATCCGGATCAACATCTGTTCTTTATTCAGTAATTCTTTCAATTATTATTGCATCAATTTATTATGTAATTAAAGGTATATTATCAGTTAAAGAGGTAGTTTCATACTCAATAAAAGGGATGTCTGGTATGATGAAATTATCGCTATTAATAATGTTAGCATTTACAATTGGAAATATTTGTAAGGATTTAGGCACTGGAATTTATGTTTCTAATGAATTAAAAGATATACTTTCACCTAAATTAGTCCCGGTTTTATTGTTTATTACAAGTTGTTTTATTTCATTTTCAACAGGAACATCATGGGGTACATTTGCAATAATGCTAGCAATAGCAGTACCAATTTCTAATGAAATGGGTATAAATAGTTCTATAGCAATAGCTGCTTCACTAGGTGGCGGTCTTTTTGGTGATCATTGTTCTCCTATTTCCGATACTTCTGTTATTTCTTCAATGGCATCTGCTAGTGATCATATTGACCATGTTAAAACACAACTACCATATGCTTTGTTTGCTGGTTTAATAACAAGTATTCTATATCTGATGATTGGATTAACTATTTAAAAAAAAAGCACTTGATAATGTCAAGTGCTTTGCAAACCAAACTAACTAAACTATTTGCATTTATAAGACGTTAATTAGTAATCTTCTGTTTCAGATAACTAAAAATATTTTATTAAGTAGAAAAAAATTTTAATTTAAATATATCTATTTATTAAATTTTCAAGATATTCCTGTTTTCCTGAAAGTTGTTTTGGATTTTTTGAATTTAATGAATGGTTATATAAATCATTAAGTTCAAGTTTTTGTTGAGAAAATTCCTTACCTAGGCCTGAACTAAAAGATGAATATCTCTCCTTAATTATAGACAAATATTCAGAATCTTCAAGAATCTTTTCTACAATTAATAGTGATCTAGCAAATAAATCAATAGCTCCAACATGAGCATAAAATAAATCAACTAAATCAGTTGAGTTTCTTCTTGTTTTTGCATCAAAGTTTATCCCTCCTCCTTTTATTCCTCCAGACCTAATAATAATTAATAGAGCTTCTACTATTTCATAAATATTATTAGGAAATTGATCAGTATCCCATCCATTTTGATAATCCCCTCTATTTGCATCAATGCTACCAAGCATATTTGCATTTGAAGCAACTTGTAATTCATGATCAAAAGTATGACTTGCTAATGTTGCGTGGTTAACTTCAATATTTAGCTTAAAATCATCCATAAGATCATATTCTCTTAAAAAACCTATTACTGTAGCTGCATCAAAATCATATTGATGCTTTGAAGGTTCCATAGGTTTAGGCTCTATAAAGAAATATCCTTTAAATCCATTAGCTCTACCATAATCTTTTGCCATATGAAGAAATGTAGCTAGATTATCAAGCTCCTTTTTCATATTTGTATTAAGGAGTGACATATAGCCTTCTCTTCCACCCCAAAACACATAATTTTTCCCCTCCAGTTTAATAGTGGCATCAATTGCATTTTTAACTTGTGCACCAGCAAAAGAAACTACTTCAAAGTCAGGATTTGTAGCTGCTCCATTCATATATCGAGGATTTGAAAATAAATTTGCAGTACCCCACAATGGTTTAATTTCTGATTCTTTTATTTTTAAATTGCAATAATCTGTTATTTTTTCAAGTCTTCTAGTTGATTCAGCTAATGAATCTCCTTCATCTATTAAATCAAAATCGTGAAAACAAAAATAGTTTAGATCAAGTTTTGAAATGAATTCGAAAGCCGCATCCATTTTGTCATATGCTTTTTTATAAACATCAGCTGAATTAAGCCATGGATAAATTTTTGTGCCAACTCCAAAAGGATCATTTCCTAGATTAACAAAAGAATGCCAATAGGCAACAGCAAATTTAAAATGATCTTTTAAAGTTTTTCCTAAAACAATTCTGTCCTTATCATAGTATCTATAGGAAAGTGGATTATCAGAAGACTCTCCTTCAAACTTTATTTGATTTATTCCTTTAAAATATTCTTTTTTTCCTTTAATTACTTTCACCATACTTAAATTAATTTATTTAATAATTTTTTCCAATTCTTATAACTCTCTTCTAAACTATTGGAGTCTTTTGGGATAACCTTTTCAATTAATATTAAACTTGAAAAAGCTTCCTTCTCACTTTTATAGTCGCCACTTCCTAAAGCAGCGCCCCTTGCTGCTCCTAAAGACCCATCTGTATCATAAACATTTAAATCTGTTTTAGAAATATTTACAAAAATCTCTTTAAAAATTCTACTCTTAAATAAATTAGAATTACCAACCTTAACCGTTTCAATTTTTAAACCAATTTCTCTAAGATATTCTATTCCATAACATAATGAATAAGCAATCCCTTCCAATACAGACCTGATAATATGAGAGTCATTATGTCTATTAAAATCTAAACCATTAATCATTGATTTAAGGTTTTGACTATAATTAAATAGTCTCTCTGAACCATTACCAAATGGGAAGAAAGTTAAACCCTCACTAGAATTTACAAGTTCAGATAAATAATCCATTTCTTGATATGAATCTAACTTCAGGGTATTCTTTAACCATGAATAAGCAATTCCTGATCCATTAATACACAATAAAACACCATTTCTTTTTTTGTTTTGTTTGTCATTACAATGAAGAAAAGTATTTACTCTATTTTTAGGATCGTATATGTCTTTTTGAGTAACACAATATATTACAGCAGATGTACCAGCAGTTGCAGCAATCTCACCATCATTAATCACACCTAAAGAAAAAGCATTATTTGGCTGATCCCCTGCCCTATATGATATTGAAACAGAATTACTAAACCCAAAATCAGCACAGTTTTCTAATGATACCTTATCCTGAATTCCAATAGATGGAACTATTTTTGGAACTTTACTTTTTTCAATCTCATAAAGATTAAGAATATCTTGAGATAAATTTCTTTTTCTAAAATCCCACATTATTCCCTCTGATAAGCCTAAAGATGTTGTAGAAAAATTTCCGGATAATTTATAAGCAATAAAATCTCCAGGTAACATAAACTTATAAATTGATGAATAAATTTCTGGATTATTTTCTTTAATCCATCTAAGTTTTGAAGCTGTAAAATTCCCTGGAGAGTTTAATAAGGAATTTGATATAATTTTTTTGTCCAATATTTTAGATGCTTTTTTACCTATAGAAACTGCTCTTGAGTCACACCATATTATTGAATTAAATAAGTTATTACCATTTTTGTCAACAGCTACAAGACCATGCATTTGATAAGATATTCCAATTGACCTTACAAAAGATAAGTCATTTCTTTTCTTAAGATAATTAAAACAATATTTAATGTTATCCCACCATATATTTGGGTCTTGTTCTGCCCATCCATCTTTTTTAGATTGAATGTCCATTTCATTTTTAGGGTAACTAATACTATCTATTTGTTTTTTATTATTAAAATCATATAAAGACATTTTAATAAAAGAACTTCCTAGATCAATCCCTATAAAATATTTTTTATCATTTGAAAGCATGAGAATAATATAAATTTAAAAATATTATATTAGGATAATTAATGGAAAAAATAAAAAATCAAAAATTAAATCTTATTCAATCAACAAGTCTTGTTATTGGAAATATGATTGGAGTTGGAATTTTTATGTTACCTGCTTCACTTTCTGAATACGGATCTATTAGCATTTTTGGTTGGATATTATCGGGAACTATGGCATTAATAATCGCTAATATTTTTAGGAATATATCTATTAATTTTCAAGATAAAAGTAATCCAATTGACTATTTAGAAGATATATTTGGAGGATTCGTTGGCTTTTTTGTTATTTGGGGGTATTGGATTTCAATATTACTAGTTAATGCAAGTATAGCAATTGCAATTACTAGTTATTCATCTGTTTTTTTAAATATAACTAATAGGTCAGAATTTTCGATTCTTTTTTCAATCTTAATAGTTTTAATAATAGCACTAATCAATTATAATGGAATTAAAAAAGCTGGGAATTTTCAGTTAATTACTACTGTACTAAAAATAATACCATTGGTTACTACTATATTTTTAGGTTTTTTTTATTTTGATATTAATAATTTTTTTCCTCTTAACTTATCTTTTGAAACAAACCTTAAAGCTATTACAATTACTACAACCCTAACATTTTTTGCTTTTCTTGGAATTGAATCTTCTTCACTTCCAGCTGATAAAATATTGAACCCTAAGGTAAACATCCCTAAATCAACTATGATTGGGACAGTAATTACATTATCTATATATCTTTTTTCTATGGTTGCTATTATAGGTATAATGCATCCTAATGAAATTCATTTATCTACTGCCCCTTTTGCAGATGCAACTGGAGTAATTTTAGGAGATTATGGCAAAAAGATAATTGCAATTTTTGCAATTATATCCGGCTTAGGAGCACTTAATGGATGGACTCTATTACAAATAGAAATACCAAAAAAATTATCAAAAAAAGGACTCTTAGGTAAAAGGTTTTCAAAACTAAACTCAAAAGGTGTTCCTTACCAAACACTGATTTATTCAACAATTCTTGTTTCAATTTTAATATCAATTAATTATACCAAAAGCTTAACAAATATTTTCACTTACTTAATACTAACATCTACTTTTTGTTCTCTTATGTTATATTTATTTATATCGATTGCAGAAATAGTATTACATCTCAAAAAAAATTCAAAAAAAATAATATCGGCATCTATATTGAAGGGTATAATATCATTATTCTTTGTGATATGGTTAATTATTGGTGTTGGAATTGAGTCTATTATTTCAGGAGTAATATTACTTTCATTATGTATTCCTATCTATATTTATCAAAAAAAAAATGCTTGATATAAGTAAGATCAGAGAACATTTCCCTTCCCTTTCAATAAGAGATAAAAACAATAACCAAATAATTTACTTAGATGGACCAGGAGGTACGCAAGTACCAACATCAGTTATTGATGGAGTATCTGAATACTATAAAAAATTCAATGCAAATACTCATGGAGAGTTTATAACAAGTATAAATACAGACAAAATAATGAATTCACTAAGAGAAAAAACATCTGTATTACTAAATGCTGAAAATAAAGATTGTATATCGATTGGTCAAAATATGACAACATTAAATTTTCAATTAGCTAGAGGATTATCAAAATTTTTTAAAAAGGATGATGAGGTCATAATAACTGAATTAGATCATGAAGCTAATAGAGGTCCTTGGAAAACTTTTGAAGAAAAAGGGATTAAACTAATCGAAATAAATTTATTGCAAGATGGACAATTAGATTATAGTGATTTTGAAAGTAAAATAAATAATAAAACAGTAATGATTGCCATGGGAATGTCATCAAATGCCTTAGGGACAATCAATGATTTTGAAAAAATTAAAAAAATTATTTCTGAAAAAAAGATTTTATTTTTACTAGATGCTGTACATTATGCTCCTCATTTTGCAATTGATGTCCAAAATCTAAAATGCGATTTTCTCCTTTGTTCAGCTTATAAATTTTATGGACCTCATGTAGGTTTATTATATACTAAACCTGATCTTCTGAATAAGATCAATACTGATAGGCTTATAGTTCAGGAACAATATGCACCTTACAAAATTGAAACTGGAACCTTAAATCATGCTGCGTGTAATGGTGTAATAAAAGCAATTGATTTTATTTCATCACTTGGAGAAGGGTCTTCATTAAGAGAAAAAATCGAAAGTTCATATTTAAAAATTAACAAACATGAAAAGAAATTAGCATCTAAACTTTACTCCTCATTAAACAAACTCAATGATATTACTGTTATTGGAACAGATTTTTCAAAAAGAAGGGCTCCAACTATATCTTTTATTCATAAAAATAAATCTTCTAATGAAGTCTGTAAAATTTTAGCATTGCATAATATATGTGCATGGGACGGTCATTTTTATGCATTAAAAGCAATTCAAATATTAGGTTTAGAAAAGATGGGAGGTGTAACCAGATTAGGTGTTTCAATTTATAATACTGAAGAGGAAATTAATAGAACTGTAGATATTATATCAAAAATTTAATTTTTCATTTTTGAAAATTTTCTCATTACGTGATTAAGAGTTTTGTATGAATTTAATAATATATCTTCAACTGATGAATCCTTCATCCATTCAACTTTTTCAATTTTTTCTTTTTTTTGAGGTTTCATTTTTGAATCATCAACGCTTCTCATCTTAAACCAAGTTGTTTTTTTAAGAATAAATTTTTTATTTCTAGTATATGTATGCCAAGTTGAAATAATTTTTTCACCACATTCTACTTTTACTTTAGTTTCCTCTTCAACTTCTCTTTTTGCACACTCCTTAATCGTTTCTCCTTTATCAAGTTTTCCTTTAGGTAAATCCCACTTTTTCATTCTATAAATAAATAGAATTTCACTATTTATATTTTCAACTACTCCTCCTCCTGCTTTTACTATTTTAAACATTTTTTTTACATTTTTGATTACTCTCTTAAGATGCTTTAAAGTTATTGTAATTGAGTATATTTTTTTAAACTTATGTTTTGTCATTTTCTTTAATAAATCAACAATTGTTTCAATTGATGAATCGTATATTAAAACTCTAGAATATAATTTTTTAGGTACAACTCCAGAAGAACCATCAATATGAGTGTCATAATCCTCTTTTTTTAGATTAAGATTATCTAGTTCTTTAAAATGAATAGGGATATCATTTACAAAAATCGTTTTCATAATTAATTTAATTGAATCTTATTATAATAAAATTAATCTTACTTTTGTTAAAATATGAAATCTCTAGAATTATTAAATGATCTAATTAAGATTAATTCAATAAAAATTAATTTAAAAAATTCTTTTTCATGGGCTTCAGGATGGAAATCCCCGTTTTACTTTGATAATAGAGTTTCATTGTCATATCCATTAATTAGGAATGAAATTACAGAAAGATTAGTATCTCTTATTAATAAAAATTATAGAGAAGTAGAAGTTATAGCTGGAGTTGCAACTGCTGGAATTCCCCAGGGAGCATTAGTATCAGAAAAACTAAATCTACCATTTTCTTACGTTAGATCTAAACCTAAGTCTCATGGCATGAAAAATATGATTGAGGGTAAAATTGAGAAAGGAAAAAAAGTTCTTCTAATTGAAGACCTAATTTCTACTGGTGGAAGCTCAATAAATGCAGTTAAAGCAGTTAGAGAAAACGAATCACATGTAATTGGAGTTATCTCAATTTTTAATTATGGATTTAAAGTTTCTGAAGAAAACTTTAAAAAAATTAACTGCAAAACTGAAAGTATTTTCTATTATAATGATTTACTAACTATAGCTCATAAAAAGAACTATATAAATAACCAAGACTTAGAAAAACTTAAAATTTGGAGAGATAATCCTGAAGAATGGAAATAAATGTCTTTAAGACACTTTTTTTACGTTACCTGCTATTTTTCCTTTCTTACCATCAACTAGTTCAAATTCTACTGAGTCACCCTCATTTATTTGATCAACTAGTCCAGTTGAATGTACAAAATGTTCAGTCTCACTACCATCTTCGATAATGAAGCCATATCCTTTTGAGATATTAAAAAATTTAACTTTACCTGTGTTCATAATTAATAATTAGAGCGCAATATATCTTATAATTATTATAATAAATAATTTATTCAAATTCTTTTCCAACATAAGTTAATTCTACTGGTATAACTTCATCCTGAGCATTTAGTTTTTCAAAAGCTATATTTGATAATCTAATATCAATTTTATCATTAATTCCAGTATTTGGGAGCTTGCCAATAACTCTAACAATAACAATATTTCCATTCATTTGATTTTTGACAAAAATTATAGTTCCAACATCAGCTGACTTATGTAGAGCCAAGTATTTGTCAGATTCTTCAATTTGATCAATAGAAGAAGCAAAGCCTTCAACCCTACTCGTTACTAATTCTTCGTTTTGTATTTCACTCTTATTTACAATTTCTTCAATGAAAATTTTTTGTCCAATTGAAATTGAATTATTAGTTATATCATTTAGCTCTTTGATTTTTTCAATACTAACTTCATATTTTTTAGATATTGAATATAATGTTTCCCCTTTTTCAACAACATGGAATTTTTGATCCTGTGAAAAAATATTCTTAACAGAAATAAAAACTAATAATAGAGCAATTTTTAATAACTTTATACCCATAATTTCAAATAAAATATTTTATGTATTCAAATATATTCAAGGTTTTTATATTATCAATTTTACCCATATTTAATATTATAGCCGAAAACAACGAAAATAAAAAAATATTAGTTGGTAAAATAGATAATAATATTGATCCAAGAACAAATAGATACTCTAAACTACTTTTAGAAGAGGCATCAAATAAAGATTATGATATAGTGGTTTTAGAAATAGATACTTATGGTGGTGCTGTAAATGATGCTGATGATATAAGAACTAGAATATTGGATTTTGAGATACCTATCTATGTCTGGATCAATAAAGATGCAGCATCTGCAGGCGCACTGATTTCTATTGCATGTGATAGTATTTATATGAGTAGTGGAGCAAGTATAGGAGCAGCAACTGTTGTAACTGGTGATGGCACACAAGCTCCTGACAAATATCAATCTTACATGAGATCTATAATGAGATCAACAGCTGAGGCAAAAGGTAGAGATCCAAAAATAGCAGAAGCTATGGTCGATGAAGATATAAAAGTAGATAGTATTTCAATGGAAGGAAAGGTCATAACTTTTTCAACTAAGGAAGCTATTAAATATGGATTTTGTGATGCAGAATTAAATTCAGTTAATGAGATAATGGATAGACAAGGTATTGATAATTATGAGATAACAACGTTTGAGCTTGATTCTACTGAGGGAATAATTTCATTTTTTTTAAATCCTATCGTTAGTAGTGTTTTAATTTTATTAATTCTTGGGGGCTTATATTTTGAATTACAAACTCCAGGCATTGGTTTTCCTATAATTGCATCAATCACTGCTTTAATATTATATTTAGTTCCTTACTATTTAAATGGAGTCGCTGAAAATTGGGAAATAATTATGTTTTTTGTTGGTATAGTTTTTATTGTATTGGAAGTCTTTGTAATTCCTGGTTTTGGTATTTTTGGAATAGCTGGACTATTTACTTCTATAGGATCACTGATATTAATAATGCTTAATAATGACCTATTTGATTTCACATTTGTATTGTCTAAAGACCTAGTAAGCTCAAGTTTATCAGTACTTATTTCTGTTTTATCCTTTCTCCTAATTATTTTATTTGGTGGAATTAAATTAACAGATACCAAAGCATTTAAAAATATTGCTTTGGATGAAACTCAAGAAATTAGTAAAGGATATATTTCAAATAAATTTTCAGAAGATATAGTGGGTAAAAAAGGAACTTCTTTTACTGTTTTAAGACCCAGTGGAAAAGTAAAAATTAACAATCAAATTTTTGATGCATCAACTGAAGGTGATTTTATTGAAAAAAATAAGACTATCATAGTAGTTAGCGGTGAGGGTTCCTCATTAAAAGTAAAAAAAGCATAAATGAAAATTATTGGTATTATTCCAGCTAGAATGGAATCTTATAGACTTCCAGGCAAACCTCTTATTGATATAAGAGGAAAATCAATGATTAAAAGAGTTTACGAATCAGTGGATAAATCTATGTTATTTGATAAAGTCATAGTTGCTACACCAAACATGGAAATATATGATCATGTAGAAGTATTTGGAAGTGTAATTCTGACTTCAAATAATCCTTTAAATGGAACAGAAAGAGTTTTTGAGGCTTATCAAAAATTAGATGAGGAGTTTGATTTTATTGTTAATATACAAGGAGATGAACC
>MDSZ01070163.1_pt1 | contig 17879 bp, 14 predicted proteins | sample 811201 | NCBI WGS metagenome assembly MDSZ01 (sample SAMN05326647, study PRJNA326480) | marine metagenome | isolation source: seawater | place: Indian Ocean: North | collected 2010
CTAAAAACATGAAAAAGATTATTATATAATGAATCAGGGGGCTATTATAATAAGCTATGCTTGCATTTTTAGTTGAGAAACCTCCAGTGGGCATAGTAGTAAATGCATGGCATATTGCATCAAAGGTTTCCATACCCGCAATTCTCAAAGCGATCATTTCTACTAAAGTTATACCTACATATACAATCCACAAGAATTTTGCAGTTTCTCTTACACGAGGTTTAATTTTATCTGCAACAGGTCCTGGGACTTCTGCCTTAAAAAGTTGCACTCCCCCAACACCTAAAAGTGGCAGAATCGCTATGTAGAATACAACTATTCCCATACCGCCAATCCATTGAATAAATGAGCGCCAGAACAAAATTCCATGAGGTAAACTTTCTATGCCATTTTCAAGATGGGGCAAAGTTAATTTATTTCCAATAATGGTTGCGCCAGTTGTAGTAATACCTGACATAGACTCAAAAAATGAATCAGTTACATTGGGAATTGCACCTGAAAAATAAAAAGGTAAAGAACCTGCAACTGCTGCTGTAATCCAAGAGAATGTCACAATTGCGAAGCCATCTCGATTAGTGAGGGTTCGTTTATATCTGGTAGATAGCCATAATGGAAACCCTAATCCGATACAAATTAATGATGATAGTAAAAATCCATTAAAATCAGATTCACCATAACCAAGAGAAATGATAATAGGTACTAGCATTGAGATACCTAATATTGATAAGAGTGCGCCTATAATATTAAAAAGTGGTTTTAACCTCATAAAGAAAATAATTTTTTTAACTTACTAATAGCTTTTGGCTTTGCGAACACTAAAGCTGTGTCATCTTCAGTTAATATTGATGTTCCATGGGCAATTCTAATTTTCCCATGATGATTTATCATTCCAATAATACAATCTTTTGGCAGGTTTAAATCTTTCAATGGACGCTGAGTAATTGGACTATTTACCTGAGGTTGAAACTCAATAACATCTACTTCTATTTCATCAAATGTGACGACAGGCACCTCAGTGATGTCCGTATGCAATTCTCTAAGAATTGCATTAACAGTTGATAAATTTTTACTGATTACTGCACCTGTCCCAATTTCTTGTATGGTGGGTATATACTCAGTTGTAGATACATGTATGATGCTTTGTTTGGCTCCAAGATGTTTTGCTAATAAACCAGCAATTAAATTTGTTTTTTCATTTTCAGTGACACAAATAAAACTATCTACATCTTGTATATTTTCTGATTTTAAAAATTCAATATCTGTACCATCACCATAAATGATCATCGATTCATTTATTGAATGAGATATTTGTCCTGCTTTGGGGCGATTATAATCAACTAACCTAACATTTATGGATTCAGTAGGTAATTCTTTTGAAAGAGATCTACCGATTTTACTACCTCCTAAAATCATTACGCGCTTTGTTGTAGTTACTTCTTTTGATACTAGTGTAAGTAAGTTTTCAATGTCTTCGGTTTTTATAACAAAATATCCAATATCGCCTTCTTTAAAAATGAATTCTGCCCAAGGAACAATAGTTTCTTGTCCTCTTAAGACAGCAATTACACTAAATCTAAAATGACTGTTTTCTCTTGAAATATTGCCTAAAGAATCTTGCGTAATATTTTTACATTTTTCATCAATTGTAAGCCCTAACATAGTTAAGCGACCCGCTTCAAAGTCCATAACTTGAACCGCATATGGATGTTTCACTAATCTTATTATTTCTTCACAAGCAGCTTTTTCAGGATGAATTACAATATCAACACCAAATTTTTCAGGCCTAATAATTGAATCTTGGGTTGTGTATTGTTGATTTCTAAGTCTAGCTATGATTTTATTTGCACCAAGTTTGTGTGCTTGTTGAGATGCAATAAGGTTTACCTCATCTACTCTTGTGAGTGAAAGCACATAATCAGCATCTCCAACCCTTGCTTCGTTAAGGGTTTTTGGACTAGCACCATTGCCTTCCACTACGATTACATCAAGATTTTCAGATGCTCGTCTACATTTTTCTGAATCAATATCAATTACAGTAATATCGTAGTCTTCTTCGCTTAATGCTTTTGCAACATGAAAACCAACCTCTCCACCGCCAATAATGATAACTTTCACTTTATAAAACTCATAAAATATTGTAAAACTTACTCATTTTTTATTGAAAGTAAAGAGACTATACAATTTTGTTCTTTCTTTCTATTTCTGCGCCTAAAAGTTTAAACTTCTCTTCTATTCTCTCATACCCTCGATCTATGTGATATATCCTACTTACAGTAGTTTTACCTTTTGCAGCAAGACCTGCGAGTATCAGAGATGCACTAGCTCTTATGTCTGTTGACATAACTGGAGCACCAACTAACTCTTTCACTCCTCTAATAAAAGCTACGTTTTTTTCCACCTTTATGTCGGCTCCAAAGCGATTCAACTCTGGAACATGACTAAAACGATCATGATATACTGTATCTGTTATAATTGATGATCCTTTAGCTAATGACATAATCGTGATCCATTGAGCCTGTAAATCAGTAGGGAACCCAGGGAAAACAGCCGTTGTCATATCTACTGGGTTTAATCTACTATCCGATGGCTCTATTATTATTGAATTAGAGTCAAACTCTATACTAGTGCCAACTTCTATTAGTTTTTCAGTAACTGTATCTAAATGCTTTGGATTAACATCGGTAAGTTTAATTTTTCCCAAAAGTGCGCCTGCAATTAAAAATGTCCCAGCTTCAATCCTATCAGGAATGACATCTATATCTGCTGGATGAAGAGATTCAACTCCATTAATTATTAATCTAGATGTTCTTATACCTTCAATCGAAGCACCCATTTTGTTCAAGTATTCACATAATTGAACAATTTCAGGCTCCCTAGCAGCATTTTCAATAATTGTTCTTCCTTTAGCAGTTGCAGCGGCCATAACTACATTCCCGGTAGCACCTACAGAAGGAAACTCAAAGGTAATTTTTGCACCTTTTAATTTTTTTGCTTCAGCTAAAATATAGCCACTTTTTAAGGTGACTTTTGCCCCCAGCTTTTCAAGAGCTTTCAAGTGGAAATCAACAGGTCGTGGACCCCAGGCACATCCACCAGGAAGAGAAACTTTTACGGTACCAAATCGAGCTAATAAAGGACCTAAAACATAAAATGATGCCCTCATTGTTTTTACTAAATCGTACGGTGCTTCTGGGTTATCAACACCAGAACTATTAATTTTTAGTAAGTTGTTATTAAATGAGCATTCTGCGCCTATGATTTCCATTAATTTAATCATAGTACGTGTATCACGTAAATCAGGAACTCTTTTAATGATGCTTTCCCCTTCTGCCATTAATGCAGCTGTCATTATAGGTAATACTGCATTCTTAGCTCCGCTTATCTTAACTGAACCTGATAAAGGTTTTCTTCCATTAATAACTATTGTATCCATTACGAGTTTAGAATTTCCTTAGAATAGAATAACTCTTTTATTGTTTGCAAACTTTCTATTTTATTTAAATAATTAATTTTTACATATGTCTTATTATTATCAATATGTTTCTCAATATGCAAATGATGATTAGCCTTATTTACAATCTGAGATAAATGCGTAATACAAAAAACTTGTTTTTTTTGAGACAAATTTAGTAAATGATCTGACACCTTTTCCGCAGCTTTTCCAGATATACCCGAATCTATCTCGTCAAAAATCAGAGTCTCTACAGGATCAATATCTTGAAATACAGTCTTTATTGCAAGCATTATTCTTGACATTTCCCCACCAGATGCAACTAATGTTAATGGCTTAAGTGGCTCACCAGGGTTTGCTGATAAATAAAATTCAGCAAAATCAATTCCTTGTTCAAATGCCTTGAATATTTTATTATTTATCCTAACAAAACCTTCATTGTTTTCCTCTGAATCCAAAGATATTTTAAATTTCGTACCATCCATATTTAAATCTGACATTTTAGATTCTATACATTTAGCCAATTCATTTGATTTTGAATTTCGTTTTTCATGTACTTTAATTGCCTTATTAGAAAATTCAGTCTCTTTAATTACTATAGCATTTTTAATTTTTTCTTCATTTTTTTCAATACTACTCAAATTTGAAATTTCTTTCTGAATTCTAATTTTTTCATCTAAGACAGATTCAATGGAACCACCATACTTTCTCTTTAATGATTCTAAATCATTCATACGTTCCTCTACTGCAATTAAATTTTCTCGGTCATATTCTAATCCATTTAATTGTTCGTCAATTTCTAGTCGAGATTCTTCAATATTTAAGATTGCATCTGAGATTAAATCTTTTATTTTTAGGGTGTTTGAATCATATTTTTCTATTTTTGATAATTGGTTTAATATAAAACTCAATTTATCAGTAACATTATGGTCATTTTGATATATTTCACTTCTAATATTTTTTAGTGATTTTAATATTTCTTGAATATTATTTTGTTTTCTATACTGATTTTTAACCTCAACGTCTTCACCTATAGCTGGAGCTATCAAATTAATTTCATCCAATTGATAATTTAATAGTGACAGTCTTTCTGTAAGCTGTAGCTTATCATTCTTTAATTTTTCAAATTGCTGTCTCAAATCTACCAGTTCAGAATATATTTTCCTTAGTTGGAAGACATCTTCAGTATGACCACAATATCTATCTAGATAATCTAGATGAGTATTTTTATCTAAAATAAACTGCTGATCATGTTGTCCATGGAAGTCTACTCTTATTTTATTTTCTTTTTTTAAATCAATTAATGATATTACCTCATCATTCTTATATGATTTTGTTCTACCTTTTGAAGAAATGATTCTTCGCAATTTGGTATTTTTAAATTCAACTTCAATTAACGCTCTTTCTTTTCCGTTTCTAACCATGATTCTATCACCTTTTGAACCAAGAGCAATACTCAAAGCTTCAATTAATATTGATTTCCCAGACCCGGTTTCGCCTGTTATAACAGTAAGGCCAGGTTTAAACACTAAATCAATTTCATCAATAATAGCAAAATTTTTAACATATAATCTTTTAATCATAAATTCTCATCAATATATAAATGACTTAACCATAACCCAAACATTACACCTAATCCATCAGCTATGACATCATAATGGCTTGGTATTCTACCGGGAACAAATGATTGCCATATCTCATCAAAACATCCGAAAAGAATACAAATAATGCATAAAACATAAATATTAAAATTTTTATCCTTATAAAATGCCCTATATCCAAGTACGCTTAAAAAAAAGTATTCAATGAAATGCATTGCTTTATCCCAAGTAATCCAACTAATTGTATCAGGAATTGATCTACCGGGGATACTTGAAAGTGATAATATGAATAACATAAAAAGGAAAAATTGAAATTTAGGATAATTCATATTCCTTTATAACGTTAGGAATAGTCTTCAATAAATCAGAAGCTATTTGTCCTCTGAACCCAAGGTTGCTTATAAGATCATCTGATGCTTTTCCATGAATGTATGCTCCAATCGACGCTGCATCATAACAGTTGATTCCTTGAGCAAGTAAAGTCGATATAATACCAGCTAAAATATCACCTGTCCCCGCTGTAGCAAGTCCTGGATTGCCACTATTATTAATTCTTACATTACTTCCTTCTGCAACACAGACTGGAGTTTGCTTTAATAGAATCGTGTGATTGAAGTGTTTCATAAAAAAGTTTATTATTTTTGGAAATTCTAATTCAATGTTTTCTGCATCTATATCTATCAACCTAGAAAATTCATAAATGTGAGGTGTTATTACTAAAGGATACTTGCGTTCGGATAGGATTTCTAATTTTCTAGAAAAGGGAAAAAAACCATCTGCATCTAGTACCAAAGGTTTATTTATTGAAAAAAACAATTTTTTTATTAAAGATTGGGTTGAATTATCTCTACCCATCCCGGGACCCATAACTACTGAATCTGCCCACTTTACCTTTTCCATTATTGAATCAAAATGTTCAATTTTCAAGACACCTGTTCCATTATCTTCAAGCGCCAATGTCATTCCCTCAAAAATTGACTGTTCGTAAATACCGTTCAAGGATTCAGGAACAGTGGTTATTGTAAGTCCTGCACCAGATCTAAGAGCACCAAATGTTGTCAAAATTGAAGCTCCCGTCATGCCTTTAGCGCCTGCTATAATCAATACTTTCCCAGCTTGATATTTATTGGACTCTATTTTTGGAATCTTTAAAAATTGTTTAGGTACCTCATTATCAATAATCGACCATTTTAAGCCTGGTAGTTTTACCTCATCTAAAGATTTGAATCCAATATCCTTAGTGATTATTTCCCCACAATATTGAGGTCCATTTTTCAAGTACATACCAATTTTTGGATATCCAAATGTAATAGTTGAATTTGCCTTCACTGATGCATTACAAACATTTCCGTTATCAGCATTTAAACCTGTTGGAATATCAACTGACAAAACTTTAACATCGGTATTATTTATCCAATTCGAAATTGGCTTGATATCATTTTTTAATTTTCCTTTTAATCCAATTCCTACTAGTCCATCAATAATTAAATCAATATTTCCTAAATGCTTTGGCAAGCATCCAAACGAAATTGGAATATTTTTTGATTTACAATCTAAATAGAAGTCAAGAGAATCATCTTTGATTTGAATTTCATCAACAATGGAATGTAATAAAATTGAATAACCATCTTGGTGCAATATTGATGCAGCAGCGAAACAATCTCCGCCATTGTTCCCTTTTCCACACAAAATAAATATTAAAGGTTTCTCAATATCTTTGACTAGAATTTTGGTTTCATCCGCAATATGCGTACCAGCATTTTTCATTAAAAAGTTAAGTCTACTATTTGGTTCGCCTAGTGTTGCTTTATCAAGCGATTTTGCTTGCTCAGTAGTCAACAACATTATGAAATAATATAGATTGCAGATGCCATAGCGATAAATTCAGTATGGGAAATTGATACTCTACATTTTCCATAATTCTGATCACCTAGCTTTACTATAGGCTCACCATAATCACCTGAAATGATTTCTATAGAATTGAATGGTATAGGTTGAATATATCCAGATGATTTAACAGCTTTAATTATTGCTTCCTTAGCAGCAAATCTTCCTGCATAGTGAATAGAAGGTATTTGCTTAGATTGACAATATTCTTGTTCAACTTTTGAAAAAATACGATCAAGAAACTTTTTACCATTAGTATTTATCAAAGAAAGAATTCTCGATACTTCAATTAAGTCATTTCCCAAATATATTTCAGGTTTTTCCATTGTATTCAATAATAATCGGGACTAATTGATAAATATCATTCAAATCCCAATCAGCACCAGAATTGATAGTGCCAAAAGTATCTCCATATTTAGCAAAAGCAGTTCTCATTCCAATTTGTTTTGCACCAACCACATCTCTTTCTGGCCAATCACCTACCATTATGGTCTCAAATGGCAATAGATTAAGAGCACTTAATGACATCTCAAATGGTTTACGGGATGGTTTTCTCTCTCCAGAATCATCAAAGGTAATCACAACATCAAAAAAGTGATATAAGTTTAAATAGTAAATACGCATCCAAGCTTCTCTACTTGGAGCATCGGAAACTACGCCAAGCTTAATTCCCAATTTCGCTAATGCCATAAGAGTTTTATTTACATTGGGATAGGCCATTAAGTTGGCTTCTCTTGCTCTTCTATATGCTACAATCCCAGCTGCCAAAAATTTATACTCTAAACGTCCAATTTGTTGTTCAATGAAAACATCAAATACTTTTTGATTTTCCCAACCATATTTTTCATAGATGCTTATTATTTTTTTGTATGAAGATGTTTCATCAATTTCAAGTCCAGCTTCAATCATTCCTTTGATGGCGGCTTTAACTGCGAATTCTTTCATTTTCATGAAATCGAGCAAAGTGTTATCTAGATCAAATATGACGCCTTTGATTTTTGACATAAAAATTATTTATTTTTCATATTTTGAAGGATTATTTATTTCGTCTATTTTTCTCTCAGCCATCTTTCTCCAATCTCTATCTCTTCGAGCTTGCTCAAAATGTCTTTTTGCTCTAGTCTTATTTTTTCGGCCAATCTCAGCTAGACCCAGTTCCATCCAACCACCCCCAAATTTCTTTTTTAATTCAATACATAATTGGGCGGCTTCCGCTGCATCATTCCATTTACCAATTTGATTGTATGCTGAAGCTAGATTATAATATTTATTGAAGTCATTTTTATCAATTGCAACCGATTTTTCCAAATTATCAGTTGCTTCTTGAAATTTTTCTTGTTTTATATATAATAATCCTAAACGCATGTAACCATCAGCATAATCAGAATCAATTTGCATAACGGTCTTTAATATATCTTCAGCTTTTTTATACTCCTGTTTTTCAGTTAATATTTTACCCATATTACCATAAGCTTTTGTATAGCCGGGGTTTATATTTATTGCTTTTTGATAATGCTCAACTGCCAAATCTAATTTTCCATCAGTTTCGTATGCAGTACCAAGAGTAAACCAAGTTTTGTCATGGTCTGGTTTAATTTCTAAAACCTTGTTGAGTGAACTTATAGCAGCTTGTGATTGTCCTTGTTTTTTCTGTAAAACCCCAAGCTGGAAATAAGCAAGGTAGAAATTGGGGTCAAACTTCAAAGCTTTTTCATAATAGCTCGTAGCCTTTGAAAGATCGCCACGCTTGTAAGATTTGTTTCCAGCATTCAAAAATTGCTTTGTGACATTATCTAAGCCTTTTCTAGCTTTTTTGTGGTTTGGATATATTATCAATGCTTTACTAAAATAATCAGCTGCGCCCTCAATATCCTTTTGTCTAAATCTAGTAAGACCTTTATAAAATTCTGCATCAGGAAAATATGGATGCAATTGGGCAATCTTATCATATTCTTGAATTGCCTCATCAAAAAGACCTTTTTGAACATTTCTATTTCCTGATTGAATCAACTCCGTGATTTTTGAGATTTCCTTTGACCAATCCCTGAAATCCTCATCAGCGTTCACTGCTTGAATTGAATATTCATTCGCTTTTTTTAAATCTCCTTTGTGTAAGCATAACTTTGAGAGAGCTTGCAAAGCAGGAGCAAAAGATGGGTCTATTCTTAAAGCATTGTTAAACTGGGCTTCAGCTCCATCTATATCACCCTTATTTAACATACTATTACCATTATTTAAATCAAGCTCTGGGTCTTGAGTATATACTAAACCATTGATTAAGAAAATCACTAACAATCTAAATAAAAACATATATCCTCATTTTAATATAATTTTTAACGTTATAGGTAAAATCTTAGCAATAGATTTTAACAATAAATGACATAGCTATTCATATCAGAATTATTTATTCGGTATTGGAATATCATCTACTTGGTTTTGAAGTTTAGAAACACTATCACCAACTTTTGTGACTTTTCCTTCAATTCTTTTCATTGATTTATTCATACTTCCAATGTCATCGGTAATCATATCAATTTTTTCTTGATTTTTTCGCATATCTCTAGATAGGGTGTTTACTTTATCGCTTATTATACTTAATTCATTGGATAAATCGCCAATCTCAGTTGCAAGTTTTTTTCTAGCGCCCGATGCATTCTTTTCAATATCATCTATTCTAGTTGAGACAACATCAATGCTATTTATCAAATCACTTTTCATCAAATTAATAATGTTAAAAAGTTCCTCCGTTTTTTCATTGAGATTAGAGTTTAATCTGGAAATACTTGTTTGATTAGATTCTATTCCCTCTTCAACATTACTAAACTGTCCTTGGACTCTGATTACCTCTTGAATATTGTTAGCTAGAGCTCCAGCCATCATATCAATTTGATTTTGCTGATTATCTTGCTTAGTTCTAATCGATTTTATATCATTTTTTATTGAAGATAAATTTCCTGACAAGAGAAAAGACTGATTGGCTGTATTATCTAATTTCTGTTTTACCTGGCTAAAATTTTCATTCAATGACATGACTGTATCATCAATTCCGCCCATATCTTGACGATTAGCTGCAATATCCACTCTCTGGTTAATTAAATCATCTTGAACATATTCAATCTTCTTTTTATGCTCACGTCCTTGGGAATGGAGTCTAAGTAAATCAATCTCAAATTCATTCTGAAGCACCTCTAAATTTTTAAATAGCTCATAAAGGTCATTAAGTGCGGTTCTTAATGAATCATTCCAATGATTTACTTGACCAGTTAAATGATTTACATTACCCTGCAAGTATTCAATCCTCTCGGATATAAACGTAAGGTCACCTTTCCTTGCAGAATCTTCTCTACCTAAAATATTAGAGGGAAGGATTTTAATTGTACCTTGTTCAGTTTTAAGAAATATTCTATTTTGATTTTCATTAACAACCTGTCCCTGCACTATCGATCCATCTCTAAGAAAGAAAATCGATATGTCTTGCGCTGAAAGCTGAACAGATGAAAGAACAACTAAGATAATTATTATTTTTTTCACAATATGAAACTGCATGTTAAGGAGGAGAATCTAATTGTCTGTGAGTTTTATAACAACAGATTGCAGTATTTAAAAATTATTAATTTACTACCAAAAATAATTTATTTGTGCCGAAGGCCGGACTCGAACCGGCACGGAGTTTCCCCCACTGCCCCCTCAAGACAGCGTGTCTACCAGTTCCACCACTTCGGCATTATGAGATTATTCACTATCTAAATTCAAAATAGATTCACTTTGAGTTTCAGTCATTTCCGCTGCAGGTAATTCTGGCCTGTTTTCAGCAGCCTTCTTTACAAGGGATGATGAATTATCTTCAGAAGGACCAGTCAAGACACTAATTACAACAGCCAAAGCAAGAAAAAGAGTTGCAAGCCATGTTGTTATCCTGCTTAAGACATTTCCAGCGTTTTGACCACCAAGGACAGTACTAGTTGCATTACCACCAAATGTTCCTGATAAGCCACCACCTTGGCTAGCCTGCATCAACACAACCGCTATCAATAATAGGCTCACAATTGTATGTATAACTATTAAAAATCCAGTCATTATTTATTCTCCTTAACCATTGAAACGGTTCTAATTATGGATGCAAAAGAGTTAGCTTTCAAGCTTGCACCTCCAATTAAAAATCCATCTACACCGTTTATTGAAATTAATTTTTCCGCATTATTTGAGTCAACAGATCCACCATATAATATATAAAGATCATCCGAACCATCATAATATTCAAAAATATAAGTTCTAATGATTTCATGTGCAATTTCTATCTGTTCAGCTTCGGCAGCCAAACCTGTACCAATAGACCAAACTGGCTCATACGCAATAATACACATACTCACATCATTAACTGATTGAAGACCTTTCTTCAACTGTTCTTTGAGGACATCTTCAGTTTGACCTTTTTTTCTCTGCTCTATCGTTTCTCCAATACATAGTATGGGAGAAATTTCATTTCTAATGAGCGATTTTACTTTATTATTAATCCAATGATCTTTTTCGTAAAAAACATGTCTTCTTTCCGAGTGCCCCACAATCACGTATTCAACACCTAGCTCCTTTAGCATATCAATTGATATTTCTCCGGTATATGCACCAAATTCTTTCCAATGACAATTTTGAGCGGCAATATGGAATGGTGGATTTAAATTGATTCCAAAAAGTCCTGTGAACGGCGGGGCAAAAATAATTCTTACAGATTTAATATCAAAAAGCAACTTGGTCACATCATTTATAAGATGTGTTCCATCAGATGGAAGTGTATTCATCTTCCAATTCCCAGCTATTATTGGTGTTTTTTTCATGATTTATCTATCTAATATATTTACGGCAGGCAAAGAATTACCGCTTAGAAATTCCAATGATGCGCCTCCTCCGGTTGACACATGACTCATCTCATTCATGAATCCAAATTTCTCAACTGCTGCTGCTGTATCTCCACCACCAACAATTACATTTGAGCCCTCTTTAGCAATATCTTTAAGACAGATTAAAACTTCTTTTGTACCACTTTCAAATAATATATTTTCGAAAACTCCCATTGGCCCATTCCATAAAACAGTATTTGAAGTTTTTAATATTGCATTAATTCTTTTTATTGTTTCTGGTCCTACGTCCAATCCAAGCATATCATCAGGTATGTCATTTATGTGATAATTTTCAACCCTACGATTTCCGTTTATTGATTCAGAACAGATTACATCGGTGGGGAGCATTATTTTAACACCGTTTTCTCTTGCATCATTCATAATACTCTTGGCTATATTTAACATTGATTCATCATACAGTGAACCTCCAATATTCTTTCCTTGAGCCTTAAGAAATGTAAAGGCCATACCACCACCAATGATGATGTTATCTGCCTTTTTTATAAATTCTGAAATCAAAGCCAACTTAGTATTAACCTTAGCTCCACCAAGAATCAAACTTAGAGGTGTCTTAGGTTTAGACATTAATTGTCCTAAACTTGTTAATTCTTTATTCATCAACCAACCTATACCAGCATTTTTAAAGTGTGATACAATTCCTATGTTTGACGCATGAGACCTATGTGCTGTACCAAATGCATCGTTTATGTATATTTGACCGTGCTTCGAAAGCTGCGATGAAAATTGTGCATCGTTTTCCTCTTCTCCATTATGAAATCGTAAATTTTCTAATAAATGAATCTCTCCTGATTTCAAACTAATTGATGTATCTATGGCATCTCTGGAAACACAATCATTTGAAAATTTAATGGGCATCTCCAATAAACTAGCTAATTCTTCACCAACTGGTATAAGACTTAGTTTTTTATCAAAACTACCTTTAGGTCTACCCATATGGGACATTAGAACCACAGACGCTCCAGCATCTAAACAAGTCATTATGGTTGGAATGACTGCTTTAATTCTAAGGTTACTAATAATCTTCTCACCAACCATTGGTACATTGAAATCTGCTCTGATGAGTACCACCTTACCCCTCAGTTCAAATGTTTTTAAAGATTTTATCATTTCATCGTGCCATAAGTGATAATTTAGATAAGCAATATAATTGTTAACAAATTTTAAATTATATAGATAAAAATAGTAGTTAAATTATGATTAATTAGTTCTACATCCCAAATTTGAATATGAAATTTTTAATATTAACCCACACCAAAAAAAAATACTATCATGGCTGATTTTTTTGTTGGAAAAACAAATAAAATGGATTTCCAAGATCTTATGGGACATCGAGTACATGAGATTCTTTTAGTAGCTAGTCCTTATGATGCATTTATTTTAGAAGAAGATGGACATCTAACTGAACAAATTTTGACAGAGTACATAGGAATGAATTTCAACTATGCGCCTAGAGTAACTAGAGTTTCCACTGGTTATAAAGCAATGAAAATCATAAAAGATAAGAAATTTGATCTAATTATTTTAATGCTACGCATAGAAGACCAAGACCCAATCTCATTGGGCAAAAGAATAAAAAAGTCATACCCAAGAAAACCTGTCATTTTGCTTTCATTTGATGAAACAGAGATTAAGCAATTACCTGAAAAGATTTCTCCAAACTCAATTAATAGGGTATTTATATGGTCTGGTGACGCAAGTGTTTTTCCAGCTATTATTAAATACATTGAGGATAGAGAAAATGCCAAAAAAGACATTCTAAGCGGGGACGTTCGCACCATATTGCTTATTGAAGATTCACCCAGAATGTATTCAGTTCTATTACCACTGATTTACAAAGAAATAATGTTCCAAACAAAAAATTTAATGAATAGAAGCTTAAGCCAATCTCAAAGACTACTTCATCTAAGGGCCCGTCCAAAAATTTTATTGACGCCTAATTATGAAACTGCACAAAAATTCTTCAAGAAATATAAGAGCAACATGATTGGCATAATTTCAGACATCCGTTTTCTGAAAAACGGTGAGAAAGAACCAGAAGCTGGTTTAAAATTCGCAAAATGGGCAAAAAAGATAGATCCATCAATACCCATCTTGTTACAATCTACTCAAATTGAAAATCAGACTAGAGCAAATACAGTAAATGCAGATTTCCTTCACAAAGATTCACCTACACTATTAAATGACCTAAGAGAGTTCATGATACACAATTTTGGCTTTGGTGATTTTATTTTTCGCCTACCAGATAAAAGTCAAGTTGCTAGCGCATCTAACCTCAAAGAATTCAATAAAGAATTAGAAAACATTCCATTGGAATCATTACTATATCATGCCAATAGTCATCATTTTTCTAATTGGCTTGCTGCTCGAACAGAGTTCACACTAGCCTCTAAACTTCGAAAAGTATTTGCATTTCAATTTAATAATGGTGAAAACCTAAGGTCATCCATACTTAAACTCCTAAAACACCAAAAAGAGGAATCGAGAGAGAGGGTATTAGATTATGATGCATCAAGATTCAATAGACATAGTTCTGATTTTTTTAGATTTTGTGGTGGTTCTTTAGGCGGTAAAGCTAGAGGCCTAGGATTTGCAAGGTCAATGATCAAGGATTCAGGTATAAATGAAAAATTCAAAAATATAAATATTCGTATCCCAAAATGTGCAGTCATAGGAACAAATGAATTTGATCATTTCATGAAAGATAATGAACTTTGGGAATTAGCTCTGTTTGGTTCCAATGATAAAAAAATCGAAAAAGCATTCTTACGTTCAAAACTCTCCCAAGATCTCATACTAAAACTTGAAATTTTCATAAAAGAAAACAAATACCCATTAGCTGTACGTTCCTCTAGTTTATTGGAAGATTCGCAGTATCAGCCACTCTCTGGTACATATGAGACCTATATGCTTTCGAATAACTCCAGATCAAATAAAAAGAGACTAGACCAATTAATCCTCGCAATAAAAAAAGTTTTTGCATCTACTTTTAAAAGAGAGGCAAAATCATTGATTGATAATACTGCACATCGTATTCAGGAGGAAAAGATGGCAGTGCTTATCCAAGAGGTTGTAGGGCAATCATATAATAGTAAACTCTTTTACCCTTCATTCAGCGGTGTATTGCAGAGTATAAATTATTATCCAACCTCATATATGAAGCGTGATGAAGGTGTGGCATATCTTGCTTTAGGCTTTGGAAGAACTATTGTAGATGGAGAGAAGTGCTTAAGAATATCTCCAAAATATCCATCAATACTTCCACAATTTTACTCAATCAAATCTACCATTCAAAGTAGCCAAACCTCATTCTATGCTTTACCATTAATGGCAAAAGACCAAAATAAGGAAGACCTGAACTCCTTCCCTTTGAACAAGGCGGAAAATGATGGTTCTCTCAAATGGGTCGGTAGCGTCATATCACAAGATGATGGTACAATAAGAGATACACTATCAGCGACTGGACCTCGCATAGTATCTTTCTCACCAATTCTTAAATGGAATACAATACCTTTTTCAAAGTTATCAGAAGAAATATTAATGATGGGTAAAAAAGCGCTTGGATGTCCTGTTGAAATTGAATTTGCTGTAAATCTCTATGACAATAAAGTTGCAGAATTTTGCTTACTACAAATTAAACCAATGGTTTTGACAGGTACTAATAAAGTAAAAAACCAGGAGGTCAAGGATGAGGAAAACATCTTTTGCAAAAGCAGTGTAACACTTGGAGATGGGAAAATAAATAGTATTAGAGATCTTATAATTGTAAAAGAAGATACTTTTGACCCAAGCAAAACACAAGAAATTGCAAAAATAGTGTCAAAAATAAATAAAAAATTTAAAAATAAGCGTCAATATGTTATCTCCGGACCAGGGAGATGGGGATCAGCAGACCCTTGGCTAGGTATCCCAGTTCAATGGCGACAAATTTCACAGGCGAAGGCAATTATTGAAGTGGGACTTGAAGAACTACCCATAGATCCATCATTTGGAAGTCATTTTTTCCAAAATCTTACAAGTATGCACATTGCATATCTGACAATCAACCCCAAAAACTTAAATGACAAGTTTGAGAACAACTGGCTTGAAAAAATTGATCCTATTGAAACGAATGAATACGTGAACTGGTATCACTTTAAAGAACCAATTACTATCGTTCTAAATGGCACAACTGGGGAGGGTTATATTTACAAACCTAGTAATTCAGATGAATCAGAAATAATGGATGAGGAAGAATCTACAGGAATTTAGATAGCGTCAAACAACTCCTTGATCTAACATTGCATCCGCAACCTTAATAAATCCAGCTATGTTGGCACCTTTAACATAATTTATTCCACCATTTTCTTGACCGTGATGTACACATGCACTGTGAATGTCTTTCATTATCTGATGAAGCCTTCCATCTACCTCTTCTCTAGACCAATTTAATCGCATGCTATTTTGACTCATCTCAAGACCGCTTGTAGCAACACCTCCAGCGTTGGCAGCTTTTCCTGGACCAAACAAAAGCTCACTTTCTTGGAATGCATTCACAGCATCGGGGTCTGAAGGCATATTAGCCCCTTCAGAAATCACTTTGCAGCCATTGGATATGAGAGACTTAGCATCCGCGCCATTAATCTCATTTTGTGTGGCACATGGTAATGCAATATCGCACGGTATCTCCCAAGGGGTTTTTCCTTCAAGATAATCCACTTTAAACTCCTCAGCATAATCCTTTATTCTCCCTCTTCTATTGTTTTTTAAATCCATAACCCAATTAAGTTTGTCAGAATCGATACCATTTGAATCATGAATTGAACCTGAAGAGTCTGATAGTGATATTACCTTAGCACCTAACTGAGTAGCTTTTTCAGTTGCATATTGCGCAACATTTCCTGAACCTGATACAACTACATTTTTCCCATCAAAACCATCGCCAGCTTTTTTAAGCATTTCTTCAGCAAAATAAACACACCCATATCCAGTTGCTTCTGGACGAATTAAGGAACCACCCCAATTAAGTCCCTTACCAGTTAATACACCAGTAAATTCATTTTTTATTCTTTTGTATTGCCCAAAGAGAAAACCTATTTCTCTACCTCCTACACCAATATCCCCTGCAGGAACATCTGTATCTGGACCAATATGACGAGATAATTCTGTCATGAAACTTTGACAAAAGCTCATCACCTCGTTATCTGACTTTCCTTTGGGGTCGAAATCTGAGCCACCTTTTCCCCCTCCCATTGGAAGTGTAGTAAGACTATTTTTAAAAACCTGCTCAAAACCAAGAAATTTTAATATGGACAGATTAACAGAGGGATGAAACCTTAATCCACCTTTATATGGCCCAATTGCAGAGTTAAATTCAACTCTGTAACCTCTATTCACTTCTACCTCACCTCTGTCATTTCTCCATGGAACTCTAAATTGAATCACTCTTTCAGGCTCAACAATTCTATCAAGTATCTTAGCATGCATATACTGTGGATTATCTTTCAGAAATATCCATAATGATTCTACGACCTCATGAACTGCCTGGTGAAATTCAATTTCACCAGAATTTCTATTTTTTACATCATCCATGAAATCATCTATAGTTGAATACATTTTTTTCCTCTTTTCTATATTTTTTGATGCCGAAATTAATCGAAACTCACGTTAATTAAAGCTATTATTGACTAGTTTTTTTTAATGAGTTTTTTAGAAAAAAAAAACGTACATAGAATATCATATGGAAATTTCCTGATTTTTTTTAAAAAGCCGCTGAAAAAACTACCTTTTTTATGTATTTATCAACATATTTTGCAATAAATTGAGAAGGAATTAGGGAAGCTTTATTATTTAGTTTATTAGAATAATTCATGGCGGAGTAGCTCAGTTGGTTAGAGCAGTGGAATCATAATCCATGTGTCGGGAGTTCAAATCTCTCCTCCGCTACTTGAAAATTACTGATGAGAAACCCACTGATTTTAGTGGGTTTTTTTGGTTTTATGCAAACTTGGGGTCAGAAATAAATAATTAAAATATTCTGTCACTAAC
>MDSZ01167879.1_pt1 | contig 17874 bp, 19 predicted proteins | sample 811201 | NCBI WGS metagenome assembly MDSZ01 (sample SAMN05326647, study PRJNA326480) | marine metagenome | isolation source: seawater | place: Indian Ocean: North | collected 2010
ATGATGACTTCCGCTACCATGATGATGGCTTCCGCTACCACGATGATGACTTCCGCTACCATGACGATGGCTTCCGCTACCACGATGATGACTTCCGCTACCACTGTGATGACTTCCGCTACCACGATGGTGGCTTCCGCTACCATGATAATGGCTTCCGCTACCACGATGATAGCTTCCGCTACCACGATGATGACTTCCGCCACCACTATGATGACTGTTGTCACTGCAATAATCGTCGTCACTGTAGTAACTGTCGTCACTATCATAACCACCACCTCTGCGATGACCTCCGCCACCAGCACGACCATGATGACCTCCGCCACCACCACGACCATGATGACCTCCGCCACCAATACGAACATGATAACCTCCGCCACCACCACGACCATGATGACCTCTGCCACCACCACGACCATGATGACCTCCGCCACCACCACGACCTCCACCTCTGCCACCACGGTTGCGACCACCTGGAGTGTCAACCGCCGTGACAGTCACTCGACCATCACTAAAGTGGACATGGCTTCCCGAAGGTGCACCTGTGCCACTCACTGTAGCACTACGTTGCCCTCCCATTACTGCAACTGCTGCTGCCTGTGTAAGCATCTCGTGCTGTGCGTGTGAGGGATTTTTACGACCCCCTAAATATCCTGGGTTTGGGCCAGGAACGAAAACAACTCCTCTATAAAGAGGAACCGGGTAAGAAGTAGCGTTAAAAATTTGAAGTTTTGGCATGTCATATTCAATATTCTCCCTACTTCGAAAAAGATCATACTTTCCGGCTCTCAGTCCGGTTCACTCACAATGCTTGTCATTCAATCAAGAATGACTGTAAAAATCAAATTGTAACAAGATGATTTGAACACAATGTGGCTTTCTGATATTTCTCAAAGTATTGTGACATGCGACAGGTTTTTCGTAAACCCACCAAAGGTATTTTTACAAGAAAGCTCCGTAGTTTACCAGACCCGGAGCGCATGCAGTGCCGATGCATGTCAAGTAGCCAAATTACTAGTTCTAAAGGTGATTTTGTGTTAAAAAGATAACACGTGAGTCACTACCCATATATTTCTAAAGAACAAGAAGTATAGCTATACCTCGGGCGGATTCATAAGAATCACTGCCAGACTTTCAATAACTAGGAAAGTAGTGTCTTTAGCACCAAAGAAGCGTGTTGTTCAATATGAGTCCTACCGTATGGCTCATACCCCGTAAGTTTTCACTCAACTTCCAGATGCATCTCAATCTTGGATCCTTTCAGAATCTTGAGAATTAAGCTCACCGCAATCTTCGAGACTGATAGAATTACTACCTTGACAAAAAAATGTAGCTTCTAAAAAAGAACCACACTATCAAGATAGGTCTTTGAACACCTAAAGACAAAAAAGTTTATGTACTGTACACCCAGCTACACAAATTTTTATAATATGGACGATGTAGCTATTTGTTTTTTCAATTTTTTTTGAACAAGACTCAATAATCTAACGTACTTACGAATATAAATAAACTAATACTCTTTCAAAGACTCAAAATTATCTCTGAGTATTACTGAGTTTGAGTTATCCGCGTATTTTGAACTGCCTCCTGGCTTTGTGTAAGTAAGCACAGAAGTAACATACCTAATACGATTCCCTCTTCTTGGAGCCATATCGGTCTTGAACTTTTTTTCCCAACCAGTTTGTTGTGTTTCCGAATCCTCTCTTTTTCTTTTTCTTTTCGAATTTATCCTCCAACTTTTATATAGCCCACTTAAACGCTTTTCATTCTCGCCCATTTTTTTTCTTTCTCCTTCTAGCCATTCCTTACAATTTGTTCTGATTTTTTTCCGGTCTTTCTTTTTGATAGCTGAAACTTCTGCGTCGGTTAAAGTTCGGAATGCTTTTTGAGGATTTCTCTTGAACTTTCCTAAAGTGTTTTCCATGTCGCTCTTGGTAGTTGAACTAGAAAGCTCCTTGGATCTCTTCTTCATACTCTTGTATTGTCTTACAAGATCTTTTTTCTTCTCATCCATTTCAGCTCTTTTTTCTTCAACAAACCTAATACAAAATTCCCTAATCTTAGACTTCAACCCTTTTTGATTAGCTACAAGTTGAAATGCATGTTCGGGATTTGTCTCGAATTCCTTCCTGAACTTTGCTAAAATATCTTTAGCTGGCATTTTACCTGTACACTCCCTTTGGCCTTGCACACAGTCCGGGAGCGCATCCCCGGTAGTAGTACCACTCTCTTGCAAGAGAGTATTTTGAGAGACACTAATACCTCCCTTACTTGACGATAATCGGCTACTACTCGACATCAAAAGAATTAAAGTAATGATACTATAGCATGTAGAATTTTCAACTTTTTTATTAATAGAAAAATTATATATATTTAAGAAAATATTACCATTTAAATATTATGATTCAAAACAAAGAAGAATGTACATTTGCAGTATGTGGACCTGTTGATGCGGGAAAGTCCTCATTAATTGGTGTATTAACATCTGGACAACTGGATGATGGTAGAGGTTTTGCTAGAGAAAAAATTTTAAAACATCAACACGAGTTGGAAACAGGAAGAACTAGTAATATTACTTTTAATCCATTAGTTTATCATAAAACTAGCAATGGTATTTGTCTGCATTCAAGCAAAGAAGAAAGGAAAAAATTAATAGAAATAAGTAATAAATCATTTGAAGAATCAACAGAAAAAATAATATCATTTATTGATTTAGCCGGACATCAAAAATATCTAAAAACAACAGTATATGGTGTTACTGGATTGTTTCCAGATTATGGAATTGTAGTAATTGGAGCAAATACTGGTATTACAAGATTAACTAGAGAGCACATAGGAATTTTATTCTATTTAAAAATACCATTCATAATTTGTATAACCAAAATCGATCTTGCACCAAGACATGTTTATCAAAAACTTTGTAATAGATTAAAAAATTTACTAACAAAAAATACATTTGGTAAAATTGTATATTTTATAAGTGATTCGGATAAGAGACATGAAGAAACATCACGTTACATAGATAATATGTTAGGTAATCCTGAAATAATTCCAATCATTTCAATATCTAACAAGGATGGTAAAAATATAAATAATTTACATTTAATACTATCTCAAATTCCTAACAGAGAAAAGTGGAAGAAAGATGATGTAGATGGAAGCATTGTGTATATCGATAGCACTTTTCAAGTACCAGGTATCGGGTTGGTTTTATCTGGAATGGTAAAAGGAGACAATATTGATGTAAAAAGTAAGTTATTTTTAGGACCAATGAATGGATCATTTTATCCAGTACAAGTCCGTAGTATTCATAATTCTATTAGGGAGAATGTTAAATTTGCATCAGATCAAGGACAATTTTGTTTTGCTGTTAAATTTACAAATCCAAAAAGTTATTTGGAAAGAAATCAGATAAAAAAAGGAATGGTCTTAATTGATGATTTAAATAAATGGAAAAAGAATATTGTAAGAAAATTTGTAGCTAGAATAAAAATCTTACAACATTCAACTACTATTAAAACTGGTTATGCGCCAGTTTTACATTGTGGTCCGATTCGTCAATGCGCTAAACTAAAACTACTAGAAGATAGTAGACAATTAAGAAGCGGAGATAATTGTTTAGTCCAATTTAATTTTCAATATCATAGTGAATTTATTGAGAAAAATATGATTTTCTTTTTTAGAGATGGAAATACAAAAGGAGTTGGAGAAGTATTGGAACTTTTAAATTGAATCAGTAACAAAACCATTTATTAAATATTCTTTTTTATTGTAAGTTTCTAATGAGTAGTAGTTGAATGATTCTTTAAAATCTACAATTTTTGCCTTACCATTCAAATAAAGACTTCTTCCTTTTAATGTAACTTTCTTAATTTTTAAATTAGATTTCATAGACATTATTAAGTTTGAATATGGTAAGTTCAGTCCACATTTTGATTTTTCTATACAAATTGGTTTATTAGTGCTTGTATTGTCTATAGTAAATACATATACATTTGTAACTAATAATGGATTGCCATTTTTATCTAGAATATGATCCCCAGCGATGATATCTTTTATATATCTTCTACCAGTTGGTGTTTCTACTACACAATCTTTATCGAACCCTCTTAAATCATTATTTTTTAAATTTAAATTAAATTCATTTATTTCATCATTAGTTCTTATTTTTAACTTATCACCAATCATATTAATTTTTAAACAATTATCTGATCTGAGTATTATATCTTTATCATCTTCAATAATGGTTATATCATTTTTATTTATATTTTTAATCTCAACTGATATATCATTTTTATTAATATAAATTTTTAAAATATTAAAATAAATGTTTTTTTTGTCCATATTATATTAGTATATATTTTAATTACTAACTGACATTATTTCTTTGACCATATCTTTATTAGTCATTATTCTCATTCTACAACAATATCTTCTTACCTTCAAATTTCTTAAAAGGTTACTAATTTCTTTTTCTTGTTCTTCTTCAGTTAATTTACTATTTGAACAGATTTTTTCTTTTTCATTTTCAAATTCTTCAATTAAATTACCGATGAAAAAATAACAAGTTGGGCAACTAGAGTAATTCATTATTATATATTTATTTACATATTTTAATTTTATATCAATTTTTTTATTAATTTAAATTAATAATTTAAATTATTAAATTAATTATCCAAATGTTGATTCTCCAGTGTATGTAATGTATAGAAAACCATCATCATCCTGATTATTTTCATATATCTCAGTTAATAACTTTGAACTATTTGGTAAGGTACCATTAGTAAATAAATAAATGGATTTTTCTGGAGTTAAATTTATTCTTTTCCTAATAACGTACATAAATTGTCCAACTGTTAAATCAGTAGGAACCAAATATTTGTGTCTATCTAAATCTGGAACATCTTTACAGCGTGCATCTTTTGATACAATAATAGGAATTCTGTTAGGGTATTTACTTTTAATTCTTTCTGACTCTTTTAATCTAGTGTCAAAGTTATTTAATTTCTTAAAATCATAGTTATTATTTTTTAATAATAAGCTCATTAACTTAAATAAGAAAAATAACTTTATCTATTTTCACAAATTAATTTAAAAGTCCATATTAGACCCATCATATATACAGGTGAAATTATTGTAACTATTTTAACTACATCCGGATTAGTAAAATCTAAAGTATTAATCATATTGACCAATATATAGGTCATAATTGGTATTCTAATTATTCCATAAACTATTTTTTGAATTTTTTTAAACATTTTTATAATTATATATGTACAAACATCTTCAGTGTTATTGTGCATATAATGATAAACCACATACGATGGTAAATTAGAAAGTTCACCAAAAAATAATAATTGATGAGAATTATAAATAAGATGGTGATTAAATATCATGTAAATACTGGCTAAATGATGGTAAATAAATAGAATTCTTAATAAGTTGATTTTTTCAAATAAAAACATATAATATAAATCGAAACTAAAATACCCTAAAGATAAGCAATGAGATAAGAAACCAATTGTATAATTTCCTGTAAATAAATATAATCCATTTAGAATAACTGAAAATAAGGCATGAATTGCAGCAACTAAATTTCTAGAATTTTTTTTATTAAAATAATTATTAAAAATATTATTCATTGCCAAAAATGGATAGAATGAAATACACAAATTTAATAACATTCTATATTAATATATAATGTTATAAAATAATGTTAGTTCCAGACACAAGTTGTCTCAATAACCATTCCAACGGGAATTATAGTAACAGTCTCACTAATATCAAAGACAAATTTTACAGAATCCATTGGCTTCGATCCTGATGCAACCAAAGCAGTAATATGAGGCTTTCTCGAATCAATCGCAACATCTTCTCCATCCACAGTAACTACATTTGAAACACGATATGCAGCAGAACCATTTGATCTGTTAATAACCAATGCATCAATTGTTACCAAACATTTAGTTCCTATTGGTACAACTTCAACAGGAGAACTTTTCTTTCTTCCCAGAAATACTTGTGTTAAATGATCACAATAAATTGATTTTCCTTCAGTTTCACAATTAGCTCTCAAACAATCAAGTAGAGCAGACTTATCGATAACGTTCAAACCAACATATATCGTCTCCGCAAGAGTCTTCTCAACAAAAAACTCAGACGGTGGATTATCTATTATTGCTTGAATTTCAGAAACAACTTCTTCAAGAGGTTTTCGTAGACCCATCAAAACATCCTTATTATCCATGACAAACTTCTGTATCTGTTTTGAATGAACAGCAGTCTTTGAAGCATCTACCCAATGTTTCTCTTCAATAAAAGTGTCAATCATAATAGCCTTTGAATGAGGCTGAAAATCCTTCCAATTTCTCTGTGTAAAATTAATAACTTCAGCAAAAGGATATTCTAATCTTCCTACCATTACTGAATCTCCTTTGCTTGAACGATTAAGAATTCCTGCTAGCGCAATACTAAGTCGTAGCTCTGACTTAACATTATTAGTTGATACAAAAAGAATTCTACAATTATGATCCATTGCTATTTTAAGATATGCACTATAGTGCTTAGGATTTGCGTTGCACCGACTAATAACAATATTTTCCCCGCGAGAAATATGCTTCAGTAGCTGAAACTGAGTCGCGCGTGTGCATCCATAGCAAATATCCTGTTCCACTACTCTAACTCCATTCAAGGAATGAGCAATAGTTGACTTTCCTCCTCCTTGAATATCTTGTAGAAAAATTACCAAAGGACGAACACTTGGATTAAGAACTGGAAATAGAATCAACTCTGGTGCAGAAGAATAAACATTCTCATCAAAATCTCCAAAATCATCCGGGGTAAGATGAATATCTTCCAGTCCTGTCTCATCAATGAACTTTCTCCAATAGTGACTAAAACCTGGGCGAAGAATACCTCTTACTGAAGAAACTGGAGTGAAATTAAGAACTTGAGTCGGATAATGATTGTCAGACAACCAGTGAGCAAAGTCGAAGAGACGTCTTGTAATACGAATAGCACCATCTGTATTAAGAAGATGATAGTCCTTAGTTTCAGTTACTCTCTGAATTAAAGTTTTTCCAATAGTAGTCGGGGACCAGAGCCACTTTTGTCGAAACATTCTCTTCAACTTGTAAATTGCAGACTTTGACTTGGCAAGTTGTGTCTCTCCAGTTTTTACATTTCTTATATACAAAACCGATCCTTCTCCATTATCACACTTAGACATGGTGAGAACATGCTGAAGTTTATCCAATGGATCACCTGGATTGAAAACAACTTCATGTCTAACGGTCTTAATACCAAAAGAAGAAATAAGACTCAAAGCTGAAGTTGCTTCCATAGGAATACCATTTTTGAAAAGTCCAAACCAAGAAACTGTGTTGTCTCCTGGTACAAAATGCATTCCATCTTCTAGTTCACCAACAAGAGAGAAACCACTATTAAAATAGTCTACTAGCCTCTCCAAGTTAGTAATATTTGCAAAGATATCAATACCTATAGATCGAACTATGTCACTGACATCAGGATTTGTATGTATGAAAGTATCAAGCTCATTAACATAACAAACAAAGTGACAATTTTTGGATCCGAAAGCAATCATAGAACTATCTTCATATCTGAATATCTTACAGATAGCAAACTTCCCATTAGCCTTGATCGTCTTGGTAATTTGACATTTTTCAAATTTGATCCACTCTTTTGTCTTTGCTGGATCGTAAACACTACAATCATGTCCATTCTCGGCCTCATCCTCATCTAGAGTTTGAGCACCAGAAAACTTACATGGTCCTGACAAAATACAAAGGAAATTTCCTTGCAAATCAAAAATAAGTGACATTGCTCTGGGCAATAGCCTAACGAGTATTGGGTTTTTCGCATAGACCTCATCGTCTGGACCTCTCTTTTTTTTAGGAAGTTTGATATAATAAGTATAAACCTTAAAATCACCCTGGACCTGAGGCTTGCAGTGGATAAACTTGTTAAGTTTTTCTTGTTTTATAGTACTTGGGATTTGATTCCCGACCAGAGAATGGTACCACCAAAACCTCTGGAGTGAAGAAATTCCCACAACACGCGGGCTCTCCTTACTTTCAGTCATACTTGGGATAGTAGACATACAAAATATAATAAAATTAAGATAGCTTTTTACTTTTCAATTTTTTTATGGTTTATCAACTGGATAAACACCATAAATTTGACAAGATAATATTCCAGAACCTTCTTTACTACGTATTTTTATAAAACCATTGTCTCCCCAATCTTGCCCCCAGCTATTTTGAATAATCCAGTACATACCTTTATTATCATAATTATAACCTACTAATAAAACTGCATGATTTATTTCATCTTGTATATCTTCTCCGAAATCTTCAACTACACCTTCAGAATAAAAACGAAAAACAGGTGTATTAGCATTAATAGCAATACTTACTGGATTTTTTATAACAGATTCCTTTAGACTATCAATAGAGTAAGGGGTTGTGTATTTGTATGAAAAATCTCCGGAACCTAAAACTTTATCATTTATAGTGCAATTTCTATTTTCTATTTCACATCCATGAAGACATTCATTATCTTTAGCATTATATGGATAGTTTTTATTACTATGTAATCCTTTATTTTCAATACAATAGTCAAAAGCTAAATCCATTAACCCACCGTTGCATCCGTAATTTTCTTTTGAACAATCAACTAATTCTTGTTCAGATAATCTATCAACTTTTAGGTTATTCTTTTTTAGAAATGATTCTAAAGCTGAAGTAGATGAAAATGCCCAACAACTACCACATTGACCTTGATTTTTAACAGGAGTTAAAAAATTAGTCTTTCTCCAATCAACTTCTTTTGGTAAATTTTTAAATAATGAAAATACTCTATTCAATGAAGTTGATAATTTACTTATGTAATTCTGAGCTGGTATATTAAAATTATTATTAGATTTCATAAGATCATCTGGATATATTGTAGAATTAAAATTTATAGTGTCTGCAAATTTATTTAATTCTAATTTATATTTATTTTTTTTATTATGATTTTTAATATAAAACCAATTATTTGAAAAAATTCGATAGTTTTTCTCATTGTTTTTAGCATAATCAATATAATAATCGTTATTATCATCTGATAATTGCAATTGATTTTGATTATTGTCTTTTTTATAATTATAATACTCTTTAGCTAATTTATAATTATTTTCTGACATAAAAAATTTCCTATGTCTTTTGTTAATTTTGTTTATTGAAATAAAAAATGTTGAGGTGAAAGTTATATAAAATAAAATTATCTGGAATAAGAAACAAATTAAATAAAAAAATTTTATCATATAAATAATAAATAAAAAAAATTAAATTGTTTTTTCAAATGATAAATATTTTGAAGGTAAATATCCATCTGAGTTACCTGGAGTTAATATAACTCCATTAGAAGATCTATAAAACTTAATACCATCCTTGATTGCAAGTTTCATATTTATTAATACATATAAATTACAATCACTCCTCTGCCCACTTATTGCACTTCTAGATTCTGCAATATGAATATGTTTTCTTTTCATTCTTGACAAACCATTCTTTTTAATTGATTCAAGATTTTTTTGGTAAGTCCCATGAAAACAACCTTCTATAGGTTTATTAATTTTCTCCAACATTTTATTATCATTTAATTTACCAGAACTATGACCTTGATTTGCTCTTATATAAATAACATCATCTTCTGTCTTGATATCAAATCTTTTTTTACTATTATTATTAACCACCACTTTGACCATATCGACAGTTACACCTTTAAATTTCTTAAATTTTAATAAAAAACTTAAATCTACAAAGCCATCTGTGTCATGTGGTATTTTATATTTTTCTAAACCATGTCTTAAATAGAAAGATAACTGTTTACTTAATCTTACTAATTTATCATCCATTTAATACCATTTAATAATTAAAAATAAAATGAATTTTCATTTTTTATTCTTGTTTTTTTATTATACAATTTAAATATAAATAAGCCTATTAAGATTCCTATTAATAGTAGTAAAATACTATTTTTATAATAACAATGTAATAAAACATGGACCTTTACAACTTTCATCAATATTTAAATTAAGTTGTGCACTCATATATTAACATTTATATTTAATTATTAATTAAAAAAAATTGTAAAAATTATAATATCTTTTAAATTAATATGACTAGTAGAAAAAAATTAAATCAACCAATATCTCCACAATTTGAACCTAATCAAGAAGAATGGGACAGAAATGAAGAATTAATATCATCTGAAATGAAACTAAAATATAATAAAAAAATTAGAAAAAACATAGAACCTCATAAAAAAAGTATTGAGGAAATTATTTTTGATGTTAGAACAGTATTATTTAAAATCATTAGCTTACTTAATGATAGGAAAAATCCAACTCAATATATACTTTCTGAAAAAAGAAATCAATTTGCATTTTGTTTAATTGTCATATTTATCGGAGTTTTTCTCTTATTAATAAGTAATATTTTATAAATTAAATATGATATTTTGCTTGCCCACACTCTTTTCTACATACTGGACATCTGTAATTATATTCTTTTAACCATTGCATTATACAATCATTATGAAAAGTATGTTCGCATTTTAATTTTGATATTTTATCACCTTTTTTGATTCCCATCATACATATACTACATTTAATATTCATATCTTCTTTAGCTTCTGATGTTTCAATATTATCTGCATCCTTCTCATCTAAAGTTACTTTTACATCCTCCATGTTAGGCTGAGCAGGTATACTAATAGAACTTAATAAATTATTAAAGGTAGTAAAGAACTGATCTGGTGTTTGAATATTTTGAAAATTTATACTATGGTTACCTAATGATGGATTAGCAAGAATATTAACAACGTTATTTAAATTACTAGAAAGATTACTTGGATCAGTTGGAAGTTGAAAACTAATTGCTGGCATACTAAAATTATCTTCCAAAGGAAATTCTTCTAAATCTGGCATATCATCATCTGTTTCATCATCTGAGTCGGAACTATTATCTATTTCTTCTTCAATACCATCCAGTTCTTGAATACTACTGTAAACAGGGGGCTCACCTAACAAAAAAGATGCTACACTATTAGTTGCTAGCAATGGAGGATTAATATTAATTTCAGAAATAAAATCTTCCGAAAAATTAATATTAAATGCTTTATAAAAGTCTATTATTTTTTGATCTATTTCAGAAATTGGTGTGTTATTATTTCTTAAATATATTTTTAATTGTCGAATTATATCTTTTTCATCTGGATATGAATCTTGCAATGCAATCCTTATAGCAAATAATTCATCATTTAATGACATTATATATTATTATTAAAACCGATTTTTTTCTTTATTCAATTTTTTTATTATTTAAAGAAAAAAATTATAGAGGTAAATTTAATGGAATTTTATGAATTATATCATCGCCTTCAAAATACATTACAATCAAATAATTTTGTGAATTTTTAAAATAATTTTCTATCTCAATAATAATTTTATCTACTATATAATTTTTAACAATATAAGGTGGATATTTCCAAATTATATCATTTTTAGAAAAATCAATTTCATCAGTGTAATGAATTTTTATGGAATATTTATTTTTAATCGCAAATTCAATATCACTTTTAAATCTAGAAATATTCATCTATATATTCAATTAGAAAAAATTATTTTAATACGTATTAATTTGTTCCAAGTAATTTTCTTGTATTTCCAAAAAATTTGGATTTTTCTTATAAATCATAAATTCTTTATTATCTATATTCCTTTCTGAAAACTCAGTCAAAAACTTATCAGCTTTTACAGGTTTGACAGGTTTACTATTTGCTACAAATGATTCCAAATAAATATTCTCATCATCCTCATCATCATCTGAAGTTTCACTATTAGTTGTATCTGATGTACTATTAATTCCTAAACCAGATATTACAGAATCGCTATCATCTCCAGAATCTATAATTTCAACATCATTGTTATCCGATGTTCCTTGAAATTGTTGTGATTGTTCATCAGAATCACTATCACCTTCATTAATTTTCTTATAATATTCAGTAATATATCCGGAAAGTTTTTGAATAGTTTCTTGATGATATCTGTTATTCTCAATTGAACTAACTATATGTTCCAAGTAAGTCTGAAAACTTTTGATATTTACTAAATGATCCTTTATTGGTAAATTTGCCATATATTAGAATATAATATATTTAATCTTTAAATTTATCATTTTTTTTTAAATATTTTGAATATTCTTAAAAAATTATTGATTTAGGAAGTTATTGATATTTATATTAATGGCTTTGACTGAATTTGAAAAATTATTATCGCAAGTTAATAAATTAAATTTAATTGAAGGAGAAAAATGTCTAATTTGTCATTTTCCTGATAAAAAAGAAAATTTAACAAAATTAAGTTGCAATCACTATTTTCATTTGAAATGTCTTAATTGTAAAACAAATTTAATTATTTGTCCTTATTGTCAAAAAAGTACAAAACTTAAAAATCTATATTGTCAATCTAATAACATATGTAATGTTATCCTCAAAAATGGTAAAAATAAAGGTAAAGTATGTGGTAGGAAAAATTGTAGATATCACAAAGTTGTTGAAACTGGATGTAATGTCATTCTAAAATCTGGAGCTAGAAAAGGAGAAAAATGTAATAGAATAAATTGTAAATATCATAATAAATCAATTGCTGTTTAATCAATAAAATCACAATTTTCTTCATCTTCTTCTTCATTGCTATCTGTTAATTTAATATCATTTAAGAATAATAGTCTTTTTTTAACTACATCAGTATTATCTGGCCCAACGTTTAATTCAAATTTAGTATTTAATCTATAAAATCTTTTCCTCTTTTCTACAATCTTTTTAAGAAAACCAATTTCATTAAGATGAGTTCTGTAGTAATTAACTTTATCCCAAGTCTTAACTAAAACAGAGTAAATTTTTTCTAAAAACCAATCCATATCTTTAACTACTTCCACATTATGACACATTGGTTGATTCCAATAAATAATTTTGTCAAAATAATATTTTTCAGCTATTTCCGGATAATCTTCTTTCCAATTAGAAATAGTGTGAACACACCATGCATCATATTCCTCCATTGTTAAGTCCAATCTTGGTGGATAAAAATAATATGACTTGAATTCATGTCTATCATCTTTATGAGTTGGTTCATATTCGAAAGGTAATAGTTGTATTATACAACCTTTTACTATTAATGGATTAATTTCACTTTCTTTATCTCCTGTACCTTCGGTAAATCTACATTTAAAATTAGTATCTTTAATGTAATCATTTCTAGAATCATATTCTTTAATCTGACATTGCCAAAAATCACATTTATCTAAATCACAACAAAGCAATTGTTGCTGAATTTGACAAAAGTAATAAAAAGGACAAATACCACCACATATTTTACCCTTAGTATAAATTTTTCTTGTCACAGGACACTTGATCTCAAGCATAGTTCCTAGCCTATCGGAAAATTGACCGTCCAATGTAGACTTTGAACATATACCATCTGGTGATGCTGCTAGAATAGGATATTTAGAACTAGGCAAACATCCAAATTCAGTTACCTTATTGTTATAAATATGTTCATAAATCATAGTAGCAATAGGTTCGTATTTTTTACCATGATGACAATGAATGTTATCTAAAAATGGAAAATCTGGATCACATTTTTTAACAATAAAGTTTTCATAAGGTTCATATGGATTTAGATCAACTGCTGTTGCAGTATCTGATGCAGTTACACGAAGATATCTAAAATCAAACCATTCTTTTGTTCTTTGTTCTGGTTGAGGTGTATGAAATAGCTTTTGAAAGTGTTCTTCTAGTTTTTTATATTTCTTGGGAACTTTAATAATCTTTGTATCAATTTCATCAATTGTAAATTTTTTATCAAGATCTCTAAAACATTTTTTCCCATTACTGAAATCTAATTCAGAGTTATAGATAAATTTTGTTGAAAAAAATCTAGTAAAAATATTCTGAAGATCATTAAAAGTTACCTCGGGGTATTTATTCTTTATATTTGAAAACATACTAACCATATACGTATTTATAGTACTTTGATCAAATAATTGATTTTCTTGATTATTTTTTTCTTGCATTAGCGTGTTGATTTCTTTTTGAACATCAACAATAATATCGGCTAATCTACCAAAATTCATTTTATATTTATATATTTATTAAGTTAGTATTATTTATATCAATTTTTTCACCTTTATCTCAAATAAAAATTAGCTTAAACACAATAAATGATAATATAGTAATAAGGTATGTTAACCTTCCATTACATTATCTGTAATATTAAGAGGAAAGAAAGATACCATGCAAAAAAGCTAATTTTTATTGACCAAAAATTAGAAAAAACAGACGATCTAAATTTAACAGATAATCAATTGATAAGGTTAAAATCTGAAATAGATGATAATTTATTTACAGAAATTAATGATGATCAAATAAATTTAGACTCATTTCTTAAAAATATTAATTTAATTTATCCAATTAAAGACTAAGACATATAAAAAGGTATTTACTTATATATTAATGAATTTAGAAATTCTAGCAAATAAAATGCAAATTAAATATTATAGTAACCTAATTAAATATAGTAAAAAATCCAATTCCAAATATGAATTATTTTTACAAAAATATAACGAATTGAATGATTTAAATGATACATTAACTGAATCTGAAGTTATAAAATTATCGAATAATGATAATTTAGAAAACAACGATCAAGTTAACCAAAATAATTCATCAGAATCACAAGAAATAGTTTATTCTGATGATTATTTATATAAAAGACCTTGGACTAAGTTATCAAATATCCATAAAATTATTAAATTAAAAGAATTTATTTCAAAATTACTAATCGATGATCAAGATGAAAAAGATAATTTGAAAAAACAAATAGTTAAACTTGTACATTGCAAAGTTTTAACCAAAAAAGATAAAGTAAAATATGATAGTGTAAAAGGGCGCGTTATTGCAATCCCAATACTAACATATAAGAATAATAAATATCAGATCAAAAAAAGTTAATAAAACAACAAAAAACATAAATAAAATTATTTTTTTTTTGTTTTCCGTGCTCCCCAAATGACACTAGCTGTTGACACAATAGTTCATGTAAACGTACTCCCCGTACCTTGTGTGGGATTCGAACCCACGCCCGCCCGCTAACAATTCTGCGCTGCTCTGACCACTGAGCTAAGCAAGGCACCCCGGACTCCCTCATAAGTTAGGAATTAATACATTAATTTAATTTTTCAATTTTTGATAAAAATATTGAAAAGATTACTATTTTTTGAAAGAATATAATATAATAATGTCTGATTCGAATAAAATAAGTATAGTAATACATCATTATCCATGTTCAGATGGAGAACTTTCCGCTGCTATATTTAAAAAATATATGGAAGACAACGCAGTTAAATTTATTCCTTGGCTGCACGAACTTAAGGAAAAGAATATTGATGTAATAAAAGAAGAAATTGTTAATAACAAAGATAAAACTATAACTATATATTTTTTAGATTATTGTCCTAATTTTAATCTAATTACTGAAATAAAAGATAGTGTTAATAATATTGTTATTCTAGATCATCATAAATCAGCATGTTTGGAATTTATTAATAGTTTAGAGAAATATGATGGTAATATGGACAATATAAAAATAGTATTCAATAATGATAAATCAGGTTGTCAATTAACATGGGAATATTTTTATCCAGATACTGAATATCCGATAGCTGTAAAACATGTTGGTAATAGAGATATTTGGAAATGGGATGATCCTGACACTGAGCCTTTCACGTGTGCATTTCCAGTATGCTTCAATCTGAGCAATAAATTATCATCAGAAGAAAGATTGGATATCTATTATCAATTATTACATATTGATGATAAAATCTTAAAAAAGATAATTGACAAGGGGAAACGATCTATACAAAAAATGAAAAAAGAATGTGAAAAACTCCTTCCATTGGCAGACTTTTTTATGGATAAAGATATCAATGATAAAGAACTTTCTGTTGTTGAAATTCCAATGACTAAGTATCACCTGACAAAATATATAACAGAATTAGTTCAAAAAGAACTTCCTGAACATGATGTTTTGAGATTGTCATATCAAAAGAAAGATATGGTTGTTTACTCATTGAGAAGTCTAAAGGATGATATTAGAGTAGATCTTTTAGCTCAAAAATATGGAGGTAATGGTCATGCTGCTGCAAGTGGATATAACGTTAAGAATATTTCAAAAACTTAATTTATATGATATATTATATTATAAATGGAAAAAATATCTAATTACATTAATTTATTATTTCAGAAATTATTTGATTCTAACAAACATCCTTTCTATCAGGATTTTGATAGGGTTAACAAAATTACAAAATTACATAATAAAAGTAAGGAAAAATATATTAAATCAAAAATAGATTATAATCCAAACATTAAAATACCAGATCACTTAATTTTAGAAATTAATAAAAAACAGAAAACATTTGAAATAGAAACTTTAAAAAATTTAAGTGATGAAATAGATGTTGGAAGTAATTTTGAAAAGATTTTAAAATTAGTAAATATTTTGTATACTCAAAATATACCTGCTAATAATTCATTTGAAGAGAATATTTATGAAAATATACAAATGTATAGAAATTCTCAAAGAATTAACGTAGCTATAATTGGAGCTGGACCAGTTGGTTTATTTTTAGCTTGTTATTTACATAAATATTATAATTCAAATTATGGATTAAATGATCAGCCTCGCGTTAATGTTATAATTTTTGAAAATAGGATTGTAAACTCTGGATTAAAGATGCCATATACTAGAAGAAGAAATTTTTCATTCACCTCTAGTTTCTTTTCATATTTAATACCTAAAATTTATACCTGGAATAAAGAAAATAAGCAAGAGCTATTTTTAAACATATATGTTTTAGAATATATCCTATTCACTAAGGCTTATTATGATTATAATATTCCATTCATATATCAGGATTACAGTTGGTTCGAATATTGTGAATTATTTAAGTTAGGGAATTTTAAAGTTGTTTTTAATTGCAGTGGTGGAAAATTGAATCCAATTATTTCTGATATTGATTCTACATGGATTAAAAAAATATTGGAAAGAACAAAGAATCCTGCTTTTGATTTGTTTATAGATGAAAAATTAAATTTAGTATATAACAAGAATAATAAAAAATTAATGCATAAAAACTACTACTACATTAATTTAAATATTTTTAATATAGAAAGTGACAAGACTTTAAATTTTGTGACACATATTGATTTTAATATAGATAATATGTCCGATTTAAAATTATTTATAAAAATAAAAAATAAGTTTTATGATTTAGATTCTCTAAGTAAAATTATTAAAAGAATAAAGTCTTACATTATCAGAAATTTCCTATATAATGTAATACCTAAAATGTACGGAGATAAAAACTACATATATCAATTCTATATATTTAATACAAATTTAAGACATTCAATTAAAGCTTCAACTGTAGTTGATTATCAAGATTTTAAGTTTTTGTATATTGGAGCTGGAGATACACTTTTTCATAGTCACTTTGTAACGGGAGCAGGATTAAATAGAACAATTTCATTTGCTGTTAAGTGTGCTAATTTTATAACTGATTTGAGTTTAAATTAAGGTTTTGAAAGATAGTTTATAAATATAATATATTATATAAAGTATATTAATATGAGTAAGAAAAAAAATGCAAATTGGGAAAATATTAATAAACAAATGAATGAACTCAAAAATCCATTATCTTTTATATATAATATTATAAATCTTCAAAATAAAATAGACGACTACAA
>MDSZ01192750.1_pt1 | contig 17874 bp, 18 predicted proteins | sample 811201 | NCBI WGS metagenome assembly MDSZ01 (sample SAMN05326647, study PRJNA326480) | marine metagenome | isolation source: seawater | place: Indian Ocean: North | collected 2010
GCTGGGGGCACAGAAAGTCAAGATTGGGCAGATATGTTAAGAAGAATGTATTTAAAATGGTTCGATAAAAAAAAAATTTAAATTTGAAATAATAAGTGAACACAAAGGAGAAGAAGCAGGTATAAAATCGTCAACTTTAAAAGTTAATGGTAACTATCTATACGGCCTGATGAGAAATGAGTCAGGTGTTCATAGATTAGTTCGAATTTCTCCATTTGATAGTGGTGCTCGTAGACATACTAGTTTTGCAAGTGTCTGGGTATATCCAGCAATAGAAGATAATATTAATATAAAAATAGATGAGAAAGATTTACGAATAGACACATATAGGTCAAGTGGTGCAGGAGGGCAACACGTAAACACTACTGATAGTGCGGTAAGAATTACTCATTTACCAACAAAGATAGTAGTACAATGTCAAAATGAAAGATCTCAACATAAAAACAAAGAAACATGTTTTAAAATGCTTAAAGCACGAATTTATGAGCATGAATTACAAAAAAGAGAGGAAGAAAACGAGAAGGAGCTTAGCTCAAAAACTGATATCGGATGGGGACATCAGATAAGATCTTATGTTTTACAACCCTATCAACTTGTTAAAGATTTAAGAAACAAAGTTGAAAATACAAATCCAACAGATGTATTAAATGGAAACATTGATCAATTTATCGAGGCAGGGATAATTAACAAAAAATGAAAAAATTTTTAATTACTTTTTCTTTAATTTTTATCTTTTCTTTAGTTACTCTAATTACAATTTTATCCACAGTTGGTTTAAAAACAAATAAATTTAATAATTTAATATCATCTCAAATAAAAAAGAAAAACGATGATATTTTTTTTAAATTTAAACAAATTAAATTTAAATTTGATTTAAAAAATGCAAGCTTGTTTCTTGAAACTGAACAACCAACTTTAACTTTTCAAAAAATTGATACTCCAATAAGAAATATCAAAGTATATTTAAAATTATTTTCACTTTTACAATCTAATACAGAAATTGAAAAAATTATAATTGAGACAAAAATTATTAAAATTTCTAATTTACAAAAAATTATATCAAAAATGAAACCTTCAAATTTTAATAGTTTCATTTTGAATAGAGCTAAAAACGGACAATTAAAAGTGAATTTAGAGGTCTTTTTTGATGAAAAAATAGATATTAAAAATTTTATTGCTAAAGGAGAGGTTGAAAAATTAGAAATAAGTTTATTTAATAATATTCAACTTAATAATACTAACTTTAATTTTTTTGCAGATAACTCGGACGTATTAATAAAAAATATTTCATCTGAAACTAAAGGAGTAAAATTAAATGATGGAAATTTACAAATTCAAAAAATAAATGAGGATCTAAAAATTAAGTTAGATATATTATCAAAAATTGAGATAGATCAAAATTTTTTAAAAAGATTACCAATTTCTAAAAAAATTGAATTCATTCCAAATGAATTGAGATTAGACGGAAAACTAAATCATAATTTAGCAATTCTTTTTGATAAAACTTATATGATTAAAGAGTACGATTATTCGATTAAAGCCGAAATAGACGAACTTATTTTACAACCTGATGTATTTAGCACCTATTTATTAGACGAGGAGATAGAGAGAATAAGTTTTAAAAATTCTAAATTAGATTTTAAATATTCTTCAAGCACAAAAAACACAATAAACTCTAGCGGTAAATACAAATTAAATAATAACAATTACGTAAATTATGATTTCGAAACCGAAATTAATCAAGATAACTTGAAAGCAAATATAGATTTAGAAATAACAGAAAATTTAAATCTAAACATTATCAATTATACAAAAAAAAAAGGAACAATAGCTAATGTTTCAACTATTTTAAAAAAAAATAAAGATAAAATAATATTCGAAAAAATTGATTATATAGAAAATAAAAGTTCAATATCTATTAATAATCTTCTTATTATTAATAGTAAAATTAAATCTCTTAATAATATCAATGTAAAAACATTTTCAGACAATAATTTAAAGAACGATTTTACTTTAGACTTTGGAAAAAAGATCAATGTTTCAGGAAAAAAATATGATTCTACTAAACTTTCAAAAATATTTGAAAACAAAGAAAAAAATGAATTCTTGAATTCAATTAATAAAGATATTGAAATAAGTTTTGAAGAAATTGAAACTCCCTTAGCTAAGAAATTGAGTAATTTTAAATTAATTGGAATAATACGAGGTGGAAAATTTGTTAAAATTTCATCTAAAGGTGATTTTGGAGATAATAAATTTTTAGATATTTCTTTAAAAAGTGACAAAAAAAGTAAAAAAAAATACTTAGAAATTTATTCTGATTTTCCTCAACCGCTTTTAACTCAATATAGTTTTTTCAAAGGTCTATCGGATGGAAAAATGATATTTTCCTCTATTATTGAAAACGATATTTCAAATTCAAAGCTTATTATTGAAGATTTTAAGATAAAAAATGCACCAGGGGTTATCAAATTATTATCATTAGCAGACTTTGGAGGACTAGCAGATTTAGCGTCAGGAGAAGGTTTATCTTTTGACAAACTTGAAATCAATATGAGTTCAAATCCTAAATTAATAAAGTTGAACGAATTATTTGCTGTAGGCCCAAGCATATCAGTTTTAATGGAGGGTTATAAAGAAAAAAATGGTTTGACTAGTTTAAGAGGAACATTAGTACCGGCGAAAAATTTAAATAAATTTTTATCTAAAATTCCTGTAATAGGTAATATAATAATACCACAAGAAGTCGGAGAAGGTTTATTTGGAGTAAGTTTTAAAATGAAAGGTATGCCAGGAAAAATTAAGACTACCATTAATCCTATAAAAACTTTAACCCCACGATTTATAACGAAGGCTTTAGAAAAATCAAAAAATTAAATAATTTTAATTATAAAATGTTTCTTTTTACCAAAAGAAATTTTGATAAATTTTTTATTATCAAAATTGTCTTCTTTAATAAGCTTATTTTCGTCCTGAATAAGTAGATTATTTATTTTGATAGCATTATTTTTAATAGCTCTTCTAGCGTCGCTTTTTGAAGTGGTTATCTTATTTTCTGCAAGTAAGTCTAAAATTTTTATTCCTTTCACTAAATCATTTTTAGACACTGTTATTTCTGGTAAACCTGAACTAATACCACTAGTAACAAAAGTTTCTTTTGCAATTTTTTCTGCTTTTTTGGCAGCGTTTATTCCATGAAGTATCTTCGTAGCTTCATTAGCTAATAAGATTTTTAATTTATTGATATCTTTATTATCTTTAAATAAATCTTCTATTTTTTGTAGTTCAATTTCAGTAAAAAATTTTAAGAACTTTTTTACATCTCTATCATCTGTATTTCTCCAAAATTGCCAATAATCATACGGCGAAAATAATTTTTCATCTAACCATATAGCACCTTTTTCAGTTTTTCCCATTTTTGCACCAGATGCTAAAGTAATAAGTGGAGTTGTTAAACCAAAAGACTCTTTTTGTAACATTCTTCTTATTAATTCAACTCCATTTACAATATTGCCCCATTGATCTGACCCACCAACTTGCAAAATACAATTTTTTTTTTTGAATAATTGATAAAAATCGTATGCTTGCAATATCATGTAATTAAATTCCATATAGCTTAAGGACTGCTCTCTTTCTAATCTTAATTTAATACTATCAAAGGTTAACATTTTATTAATCGTAAAATGCGAGCCTATATCTCTTAAAAAATTTATATAGTTTAATTTTGATAACCAATCTAAATTATTCACGAAAATAGGTTTTGTTTTTTTATTATTTGAACTTAAAATTTTAGAAAAAACCTTTTTTATGTTTTTAATATTTTTATCTATTTCTTTTTTATTTAATATTTTTCTAGTAGCATCCTTCCCAGATGGATCTCCAATTAAAGTGGTTCCACCCCCCAAAAGAACTATTGGTCTGTGACCATTTTTTTGCATAAGTTTCAAAACCATTATTTGGAGCAGACTTCCAACATGAAGACTACTAGCGGTGCAATCAAAACCAATATAAGCTGAAATAGGTTCTCTATTACAAATTTCGTCTAGTTTCTCTAAATCAGTACATTGATTTAAATAACCTCGAGAGCTCATCTCTGATAAAAATTTATTTTTCATAGAACAATTCGTGTTAATCACTATTATACAAATAAAATTATAAATAAATAAAAATATGAGAATAGAATATACATCTTTAGGTTTAATGAGCGGGACATCCGCAGATGGGGTAGATGCCTCAATAATTCTATCAAATGGCGTTGATAAGTATGAAGTAATAATCGAAAGATTCTACGAATACGATAAAGAAATCAAGGTAAACATACACAGTTTAAAACAGAAAATTCATAATAAAACTCATATTAAAAAATTAAGCAAAGACCTCAAAGACTTAGAAAGAAAAATTACAATCTTTCACGCCAAAGCCATTAAAGACTTATCATCTGATAATGAAGTAAATATTATTGGATTTCACGGACAAACTATTTATCATAATTCAGGAGAAAAAATCTCATATCAATTAGGCGATGCAAAACTTCTTTCTCAACTATCCAAAAAAGATATAGTTTATAACTTTAGACAAAATGATATTGATAACGGAGGAGAGGGTGCACCACTAACACCTATTTTTCATCAACTAATTGCAAGCAAATTAAAAATTGAATTACCTTTGTGTATTTTAAATATTGGTGGGATTTCAAATGTAACAATTATAAAAGAGCCTATAGGATCATTAAATTTTACTAGCAAAGATATAGGCCCCGGTAATTGCCTAATAGACTCCTGGGTAAGAAATAATTCAAATCTTGATTACGATAAAGACGGAAATTTAGCATTAAAGGGAACTAGAAATGAAATTATTTTTGAACAAGCACAAGAATTATTTTCTAATAGAAAAAATCAAAATAGCACTTCATTAGATGTTAATGACTTCGATATCTCTTTCGTTAGAGGCTTGTCTTTAGAAGACGGTGCAAATACTTTAACAGATTTTACTGTGAGTATAATTGGTTCAGCATTAAACTCATTATTATCAAACCAAGAAACAAAATTTAAAAAAGTGCTAGTTTGTGGCGGAGGAAGAAAAAACGGTAATTTAATGAAAAAAATAAATAATATTGTAACTAAAGTTCCCATAAAACTTATTGATGATTATAACATCGATGGTGATTTTGTTGAGTCACAGGCTTTTGCGTTTTTAGCAATAAGGTCACAACTTTCGTTGCCAATTTCATTTCCAAAAACTACAGGATGTAATCAACCGACAACTGGTGGAAGAATTATCAAATATTAAATTAAAGCTGTTTTTTCTTTTATATATTTTTGTATTTCCAGAGATAACTCTTTTTCTTTATTTTTAAAGAAGTGATTTGAATTTTTTATTTTAGAAAAAATTACCTCTACTCCTTTTTGACTCTTTATTCTGTTATCTAGTTCATTAATACTTGCTCTAGTTACGAGTTCATCGTTTTCACTATAAATAACTTGACCAGAAGTAGGACACGGCGCTAAAAAAGAAAAGTCATAAACATTTGGTTGTGGAGATACCGATATAAAATTATTTACTTCTGGCCGTCTCATTATAAGTTGCATGCAAATTAATGATCCAAAAGAGAAACCAGATACCCAACATTGGCTATAATCTAAGTTTTGTCTTTCAATCCAATCCAAAGCAGCTGCCGCATCTGATAGTTCTCCTTGTCCATTGTCAAAAACTCCATCACTTTTCCCTACACCTCTAAAATTTACTTTTATAACTGAAAATCCATTTTCTAAAAAAATATTATACATCAATTGAACTATACGATTATTCATTGTTCCTCCATATTGTGGATGTGGATGTAAGACTATCGCAATTGGAGAACCAAATTTAGGATTTTTATAATATTTTGCTTCTAATCTTCCTGCGGGTCCAGGTATAAAAATTTCTAAACTTTTTGGTTTCATATTTAGTAATGATTATTATTTACAAAAAAAAGTAAAACTTTATAACACGTTTTCCTGCGTCAAATATATTTTTTTAATTCCTACTATATTAGTAGGAATTCAACTAAAATTATTGTATTACCTACTTAATTATGAAATTAACTACAAAGGGAAGGTATGCTGTCATGGCAATGGCGGATTTAGCTTCTAATAATCAGAGTGGACCCATAAGTTTAACAGAAATTTCTCTTAGACAGAATATTTCCTTACCTTATTTAGAGCAAATTTTTATTAAACTAAAAAATAAAAAACTTGTAAAAAGTTCAAGAGGAGCTAATGGCGGATACAATCTTGATAGACCTGCCTCGGATATAAAACTTTCAAATATTATAAACGCAGTAGATGAAGAAGTAAAAATGCTTAATTGTAAAAAACAATCTAAAAGGGGATGCAACAATAAATTAACAAAATGTATAACACATAATTTATGGGATGAGTTGGATCAGCACATTAATAGTTTTTTTGAAAAGGTAAAACTTCAAGATCTTGTTAAACAAAGTAATAACTTATACTAAGATGAAAAATAATAATTTAAATCAAGAAAAAGAATATAAATACGGATTTACTACTAATATAGAAAGCATAAAAGCTCCAAAAGGACTTTCAGAAGAAACTATTAAATTTATCTCTAAAATAAAAAACGAACCTAAGTGGATGTTCGATTGGCGAATGAAAGCTTTTAATAGACTAAAAGTTTTAAAAGAGCCTGACTGGCAAAAACCAAAATTTCCAAAAATTAATTACCAAGACTTATACTATTACTCTGCACCAAAAAGTATGAAAAATAAGCCAAAAAGTTTAGAGGAAGTTGATCCAAAGTTAATAGAAACTTACAATAAGCTAGGCATACCATTAAACGAACAAAAAAGATTAAGCGGAGTAGCCGTCGATGCAGTGTTTGATTCTGTTTCTGTAGCAACAACCTTTAAAGACGAATTAACAAAAAAAGGAATTATTTTTTGTCCAATTTCAGAAGCAATTCAAAAACACCCTGAATTGGTAAAAAAATATTTAGGCTCCGTTATTCCTATTAATGATCATTACTTTGCTACTTTAAATTCAGCTGTATTTACAGATGGATCATTCGTTTATATTCCACCAAATACTAGGTGTCCAATGGAGCTATCTACTTATTTCAGAATTAATGCTTCTGAAACAGGCCAATTCGAAAGAACATTAATTATCGCTGATAAAGGAAGTTATGTGAGTTACTTGGAGGGTTGCACAGCACCTATGAGAGATGAAAATCAATTGCACGCAGCAAATGTCGAACTTGTTGCTTTAGATGACGCTGAAATTAAATATTCTACAGTGCAAAACTGGTACCCAGGAGATAAAAATGGCGTTGGAGGAATATATAATTTTGTTACCAAAAGGGGTGCTTGTAGAGGTAAAAATTCTAAGATTTCATGGACTCAAGTAGAAACTGGATCAGCGATAACATGGAAATATCCAAGCTGTATACTGCAGGGAGATAACTCAGTGGGAGAATTTTATTCTATTGCAATAACTAACAACCATCAAAAAGCTGATACTGGCACAAAGATGATTCATCTTGGAAAAAACACAAAGAGTAAAATTATTTCAAAAGGCATCTCAGCAGGCAAAGCTGATAATACCTATAGAGGTTTAGTAGATATCGGTCGGAAAGCTTCGAATTCTAGAAATTACACTCAATGTGACTCTTTATTAATGGGAAATAATTGTGGAGCTCATACAATACCTTACATTAAGAACAAAAATTCATCTTCAACGATTGAACATGAGGCAACTACATCAAAAATAAATGAAGAGCAATTATTTTACTGCAATCAAAGAGGATTAAATCAAGAAGAGTCGATTAGTCTGATAGTAAACGGATTTTGTAAGGATGTTTTACAACAACTACCTATGGAATTTGCTGTTGAAGCTCAAAAACTCGTAGGTATCAGTTTAGAAGGGAGCGTAGGATAATGTTAGAAATTAAAAATTTAAAAGCATCTATTAACAAAAAAAATATATTAAAAGGATTAAGCATATCTATTAAACCAGGCGAGTTACATGCAATTATGGGTCCGAATGGATCTGGTAAAAGCACTTTTGCAAATGTTTTGTCAGGTAAAACTGGTTATGAGGTGTCTGGAGAATTAAATTATAAAGGTCAGGATTTACACGAAATTTCAATAGAAGAAAGAGCACAGAAAGGTATTTTTTTAGCTTTTCAATATCCAACTGAAATCCCTGGAGTGAATACAAATAATTTTCTAAGAACGTCCTTAAATAAAGTAAGAAAAGCAAGAGGGTTAAAGGAGATAGACACCTTATCCTTTTTAAAAATTATAAAGGAAAAATCTTTTGAACTTGGGATGGACGAAAAAATGTTAACAAGACAGTTGAACGTAGGTTTTTCTGGAGGCGAAAAGAAAAAAAATGAAATTTTACAAATGAAAATTTTAGATCCAAACCTAGTAATTCTAGATGAGACAGACTCTGGACTCGATATTGATGCATTAAAAATAGTAGCTAATGGAGTTAATTCTTCAAGAGATAAAAATCGAGCATTTTTAATTATAACTCACTATCAGAGACTGTTAAATTACATCAAGCCAGATTTTGTTCACATTTTATCTGAGGGTACCATAGTCAAATCAGGCAATATAGAGCTTGCGGAAAAATTAGAAAAATCTGGGTATAAAGGAATAGTTTAAATGTTAGATAATTTAAAAATTAAAGCAGATAGTATTAACAATTTAGAAAAACTAAATATTGATGAAAAAACTTTTCGAATAAATAATTTAGAGTCATTTAATCAAACAGGTTTTCCGAACAAACATTTTGAAGATTGGAAATTTTCTGATTTACACGAGATATTAACTAAAAATTTTAATAAATTAAATTTTCAAGAAACTAGGACAAATGCTGAAAAAGTAGAATATATTCAAGATTTTGAACATAATAAAATTTTAATAATAAATGGAAAATTAAAATCGAGTGATTTCACCTTTGAAGAAAAAAGTAAAATAATAATCGAACCATTTATTAATAAAGATTTTAAAAATAGAATTGAGTCTAATCCATTGGTATACCTTAATCATGCTCTTTCCAACAAAGGTTTCTATTTAAAAGTTGAAAATAATTATAAGTTCAAAAAAATTTTAGTAATATACAGATTATATACCGATGAACTAGATGAAAGCGTTATAAATAGTAGAAACAATATAATCTTAGGTAATAATTCAGAACTACATATTTTAGAAGTATTTATAAATAATTCTAAAAAGAATTTTTTAAATAATGATTACGAGTCTATTTATTTAGGTGTTTCATCAAAATTTAAAAATATAAGTATGCAAGAAAAAAGAAGCAGAGGCTATTTTCATAAATTTTCAAAAAATGTTTTAGATTCTAGATCAAACTATTCATCTTACCTTTTCCCAAGTGGCTTAAAGTTTAATAAACTAGATATCGAATTAGACTTAAAAGGAGAAAATATTGATTGTAATATCCACGCAGCTTCGTTTCTTGATAAACAAGATCATCAAGAAATAAAAACAAGAATTAATCATTTTTACCCTAATTGTAAAAGCTATCAAAAGGTAAAGAATGTTTTAAGTGATGATAGCAAAGGAGTTTATCAAGGAAAAATCTACGTCAACAAAATAGCTCAAAAAACTGACGCTTATCAATTAAGCAACGCCGTAATGCTAGGGGAGAATTCTGAATTTGACTCTAAACCAGAACTTGAAATTTATGCTGACGACGTAAAATGTTCTCATGGGTCAACTTCTGGCAATGTGGATGAAGATTCAGTTTTTTATTTAATGACAAGAGGATTAACTAGACAAGAATCTATAAAGTTATTAGTAAGCGGTTTTTTAAAAGAGATTTTAGAAACTATTAAAAATCAAAAAATCAAAGATTTTTTGCAAAGAAAGATGGAGTTTTTTTTATATGAAAATAGAAAACATTAAATCTGAATTTCCAATATTTAAACAAAAAATTAATGGTAAACAATTAGTTTATTTAGATAGCGCTAATTCTGCTCAGAAACCCAAACAAGTTATAAAAAAGATATCTGATTTTTATGAAACGGAATTTTCAAATGTCGGGAGAAGCGTTCATACTCTAGCGGTAAAAGCTACGAATAGATTTGAACAAACAAGAGATTTAGTAAAAAATTATTTAAACGCAAAATATAGAGAGGAAATTATTTTTACGAAAAGTGCTACTGAGTCTATTAATTTAGTAGCCTCTTCCTTTGGAGAGAAATTTTTAAAGAGAGGAGATGAGATTTTAATTACAGAATTAGAACATCATTCAAATTATGTACCATGGCATTTTTTAAGAAAAAAAAAGGGAGTTATAATAAAATTTGCGCCAATAAATAAAAATGGAGAAATTGAAATTGAGGAGTTTAAAAAACTAATATCTAAAAAAACTAAGATTATAGCTATTACTCACCTATCGAATGTAACTGGCGCGATTACACCTTTAAAAGATATAATTGAACTTGCAAAAGAAAAAAAAATTCCCGTTCTTGTAGATGGGACTCAGGGTGCGCCACATTTAAAATTAGATATGCAAGAACTTGACTGTGACTTTTATGCTATTTCTTGTCATAAAATGTATGGCCCAAATGGATTAGGAATTCTTTATGCTAAAAAAAACTGGCTAGAAGAACTTCCACCTTATCAAGGCGGGGGAGGAATGATCAGTGACGTTCAAAAGGCAGAAATTTCTTTTGCCCCAAATTTTACTAAATTTGAAGCAGGTACTATGCAAACAGCTGAGGTGGTTGCTTTTTCAGAGTCAATTAAATTTATCGAAAACCTTGGTATTAAGAATATTGAAAATCATGAAAATGAATTATTAAACTATGGTATAGAAAAATTAAAAAAAAATAATTCTATAAATATATTAGGAAATCCAAAAAAAAGAGGCTCCGTAATTAGTTTTACTACGAAAGGTATACATCCCCACGACATAGCAACTATTTTAGATGAGAGTGGAGTAGCTATTAGAGCAGGACATCATTGTTGTCAGATTTTACATGATAAACTTTGTATACCTGCTTCAGCAAGAGCATCTATTGGTGTCTATAATGATAAAGAAGATATTGATATTTTTTGTGAGGCTATAGAAAACTGCAAAAAGGTTTTTAATTTATAAATGGATACAAAAGAATTATATCAGGAAATTATTTTAGATCATGCAAAAAATCCTAGAAACAAAGGTAAGTGTGATGGTTTTAACCGTGATGCAAAAGCTCATAACCCTCTTTGTGGTGATAAAGTTCATATTTATTTAAATTTAAACAAAGATGAAATAAAAGGATTAAGTTTCGAAGGAGAGGGATGTGCTATTTCTTTAGCTTCTGCATCAATATTAACTGATACTCTAAAAGGTAAAAATTTATCTTTTACAAAAAAAATGATCGAGGATTTTTTAAATATGTTGAAAAAAAAATCTAAAATTACGTTAAACAGTTTATCAGATGACCAAATTACAACAATACAATCACTATCAGGTGTACAAGAATTTCCGATGAGAATAAAATGTGCTACGATGGCATGGCATACTCTTTTATCAGCTATAGACAATAAAAAGGAAAAAAATTAATGGAAAGCTTAAAAGATAAAATAATTAATGAGATAAAAAAAATTTATGATCCAGAAATACCCGTAAACATTTACGAGTTAGGATTAATCTATAAAATTGAAGTTAATGAAAAAAAAGAAGTTAATTTAGAAATGACACTTACTTCCCCTAACTGTCCTGTTGCTGACAGCTTACCTAAAATGGTAAAAAAAAACATTGAAGAATTAAGTGAAATTTCAAGTGTTGAGATTAAACTAGTGTGGGATCCACCTTGGACTAAGGATAAAATGTCGGAAGCAGCTAAATTAGAATTAAATATATGAGCAAAGTAATTAAATTAAGTGATAACGCAGTAAATAGAATTAAAGAAATTATGTCGAGTGCAAAAAATTCAGCTATTGGTGTTAGAGTAGGAGTTAAATCAGGAGGATGTGCCGGCATGTCTTACGTAATGGAATATGCCAAAGAGATTAAACCAAACGAAGAAGTTATTGAAGACAAGGGCGTAAAAGTCTTTATTGATCCGAAAGCCATTATGTATTTATTGGGTACCGAGATGGACTTTAAAAAAGACAAATTTTCTTCTCAATTCGTATTTAAAAATCCCAACGAGACAGAAAGATGTGGTTGCGGAGAATCCTTTAAAGTTTAACTACTATAATACATTTCAAACTCAATAGGATGCGGAGTATGTTCAAATTTATAAATTTCTTGAAATTTAAGATCTATATAAGCATCTATTTGATCATCAGTAAAAACCCCACCTTGAGTTAAAAACTTTCTATCTTTGTCTAAATTTTCCATGGCTTCTCTTAATGATCCGCAAACTGTAGGTAATTTTTTTACTTCACTTTCTGATAAAGAATAAAGATCTTCATCAAATGACTTACCAGGATCGATTTTGTTTTTAATTCCATCTAACCCTGCCATTAACATAGATGCAAAAGTAAGATATGGATTGCCAGCAGCATCTGGAAATCTGATTTCCATTCTAGCAGCTTTTGGATTCATAATTATCGGAATTCTACATGATGCAGATCTATTTCTAGCTGAGTATGCCAAGATTACAGGAGCTTCAAAACCAGGAATTAATCTTTTATAGCTATTCGTTGTTGCATTAGCAAAAGCGTTTATAGCTTTTGCGTGTTTTAAAATTCCTCCTATGTAATATAAAGCGGTTTTTGATAAGCCTGCGTATTCTTTACCCATAAAAACTGGTGTGTTCCCTTTCCAAATAGACTGGTGACAGTGCATTCCTGAGCCGTTATCGCCTTTAACAGGTTTAGGCATGAACGTAGCAGTTTTACCAAAAGAGTGTGTAACCATTTGAACTGCATATTTATATAATTGAACATTGTCAGCCATGTCAGTTAAAGTTCCAAAATACATTCCAAGTTCGTGCTGACTAGGAGCTACTTCGTGATGATGTTTTTCAACTTTTACACCCATATCTTTAAGCGCTTTGAGGTACTCCCCTCGCATATCCTGAGCGCTATCAACTGGTGGTACTGGAAAATATCCACCTTTTACACCTGGTCTATGTCCCATGTTACCATTTTCGTATTTTTTACCAGTGTTGTAAGGCCCCTCAGAACTATCAATAGAAAAACTAGTCTCGTTCATATCATTTTTAAATCTAACATCATCAAATACAAAAAATTCAGGCTCAGGACCAAAAAATGCTTTATCACCAATGCCAGATTTTTTTAAATAATCTTCTGCTTTTTTTGCCGTACCTCTCGGATCTCTTTCGTATGGATCTTTTTTAACTGCGTCTAAAACATCACAAAAAATGTTTAAAGTAGTATGTGAATTAAATGGATCGATAATCGGTCTTGCTAGATCTGGTTTTAATACCATGTCTGATTCATTTATAACTTTCCAGCCAGCAATTGAAGACCCGTCAAAAAATACTCCCTTATCAAGCAAGTCTTCATCAACAACCGTAGAATCCATTGTTAAGTGTTGAAGTTTTCCTTTAGGATCAGTAAATCTTAGATCAACAAACTCTACCTGTTTGTCTTTAATCATTTTAAGTATATTTTTTGAACTCATAAATATTTTTCTATCTACATTTTAAAACTATAATGAACATATTCTATATCCAATAGAATAATAAGAAGATATAACTATTAGTATATATCAGATATGCAGTTTAATCATAATACAATTTTGGCTTGAAATGAGAGAAGCTAGAACAATAGACCTATTACTTCTTGTATTACTTGGCTTAATTTGGGGTTCTTCTTTTTTTAACATAAAGATTGCAACTTATTCCTACGAACCTTTTACTTTAGCTTTAGTTAGAGTCTTATTTGCTAGTATACCTTTATTTTTATTGTGTAAAATTAAAAGCATTAAAATTGAAGCTTTTTCAAAAAACTGGAAGCCATACGCTGCAATTGGATTATGCAACATTGCAATTCCATTTACCCTTATTGCAATAGGTACTAGCAAAATAAACAGTTATTTAGCGGCAATGTTAATGAGCACTACGCCGATGAGCGGGTCAATTCTTGCACATTTCTTCACTAAAAATGAAAAAATTACATTTTTGAAGTCTGTGGGTATCATTTTGGGATTTTCAGGAGTCGTTTTTTTATTTTTTGATGAGTTAATTATAAACAAAGATAATTATATCTTTGCTTTAATTACTATTTTAGGTTCTACATTTTATTCCATAGGCGGCATCATGACACTAAAGCTTAGAACTAAAGGAAATGAAAATGTAACTACATCAACCACACTTTGGTCCGTAATTTTTTTATTTCCATTATCTATATTTTTTGAAACACCTTGGGAATTAAAACCATCGATTGAGTCGACTTTATCATTATTTTATCTAGGAGTCGTTGCAACTGGTTTAGCTTGGTTAATAAGGTTTAGAATTTTAACTGTGAATGGTTTAGTTTTTCAAACACAGGTAGCTTATTTGATACCAATATTTGGTGTTTTATTCGGCTATTTTTTAATGGATGAGATAATAACTTGGAGAGTTTTAATTTCACTATTAATAATAATTTTGGGTATTTACATTGTAAAAAAGAATAATAAAGGTATAAAAAAATAACATGCAAACTGACTCTATTGAATTAGGTTTTTTATCAATATTTGCATTAATGACTTTTTTTGTATTTTTGATAATTAGCAAATATTCATATAAAATAAGTGGCGGAGTCCTTATGGATGACGATTTTAATAAACCACAAGCTTTTCATCAAGAAATAGTTTCAAGAAGTGGTGGAATAGCAAGTGTGATTTGTTTACTTATATTTCTTGGAATTTATTACTTGCTTTATTCTCAAATACTTTACGAGTATATTTTTATCTGCTCTAGTCTGTTTTTTTTGGGTTATCTCGACGACACTAAAATAAAAATAAGTCCTAATATCAGATTATCGCTTATGGTAGTATTCCTAATTATTTCCATAAATATATTTGATATTTACATTAGTAATGTCGACCTAATCTTTTTGAATGTTTGGTTAGAGAATAAAGTATTTTTTACAATATTTATACTTCTATGTTTCTTGTTTATAATTAATGGTGCAAATTTAATTGATGGATTTAACGGGCTTTTAACTATTAATCTAATAATAATAAATTCGGTCTTACTTTACGTAAATCTTAACAATAACCATTTAGAATTTTCATTTTTTTTGACGGGTCAAATAATTATATTAATTTCTTTCTTACTCTTTAACTTTCCATCTGCCAAGATGTTTTTAGGTGATAGTGGTTCATACTTATTTGGATCATTGATAGCTTTAAATACAATAATTACAAATAATTTAAATCCGTCAATATCATCCTTCTTTTTTTGTATTTTACTTTTTTATTTGTTTTTTGAAGTGTTTTTCTCATTTTTAAGAAAAATATATCAAAAAAAATCCCCAGTGCTTCCAGATAATGAACACTTACATATGTTAAGCTTTAGAATTATAAAAAAGTCTGTGAATCCTGAAAATAAAAATTCTATGAATTCATTTTTAATTAATTGTGTTTTTTCGTGTCTCGTATTACCTAGTATATTTTTCGCCAATAACAGTTTGGTGTGTAAGTATTGGTTTTTTTCTTTAATTTTTATTTATATAATGATTTATCTTAGACTTTATCATTTAACAAAAAACCAATTTGATATATAAGACATCGATCGCTAATTCGGGCAAGTGGCGGAATTGGTATACGCGCTGGTCTTAGAAACCAGTGCCGCAAGGCTTAAGAGTTCGAGTCTCTTCTTGCCCACCAAATAAAGATTATGAAAGTTGAAGTACAATTAAAAAAAGGTCTTAGAACAGTTTTATCAGTGATAGTTGACAAAAAAACTATTCAAGAAAAAATGGATAAAAGATTAATTGAATTACAAAAAGAAGTTTCATTGAAAGGGTTTAGAACTGGGAAGGTCCCCCCATCAGTAATTAAAAGTCAATTTGGAAAATCAATTTATGGCGAAGTTATAGATAAAATTCTGAGAGAAACATCCGTAAAAGCAATACAAGAAAAAAAAATTAAAGTTGCTGGCCAACCAAAAATTGATTTAAAAACTTTTGGAGAGGGAAAAGATTTAAATTATGAGCTTCAAATTGACTCGCTTCCCGATATAAAAATAAAGCCTTTTGATAAGCTGGAGGCAATAGAATATAAAATTGAGATTGATAACGAGATAGTAAGTGAAAAATTAAAAGAACTGTCTGATCAAAATAAACAATTTATAGACAAAAAAGAAAATGATTCTGCTAAAATAGGCGATCAAGTTATTTTTGATTACTCAGCAACAGTAGATGGAAAAAAATTTGAGGGCAGTGAAGGTAAAGGAGTGCAAATCGAATTAGGTAAAAATTTATTTTTGAGTGGATTTGACGAGCAGTTAGTTGGTGTAAAAAAAAAAGATGTAAAAGTTATAGATGCAGTTTTACCTGCCAATCATCCAAAAAAAGAATTATCTAATAAAAAAACAAAATTTGAGTGTACTATTTTAGGTATAAAACAATCTAGAGAAAATAAATTAGACGATGGATTTGCAAAAGCTATGGGAGCAAAAGACTTAGATGAATTAAAAAAATTGATTAAGAATCAAACATCTAACCAATACTTACAAGCTTTAAATGCAATAACTAAAAAAGAAATTTTAGATCAGTTGGATAAAAACCATCAATTAGAGCTACCTCAAAATTTAGTCGATCAAGAAGTAGACATGATGACCCACAATTTAAAAGTTGAAGAAAAAGAAAAGAATAAACAAACTAATGAAAAAATTGCTAAATCAAGAATTAAATTAGGATTACTGTTGAATGCAATTGGAGAAAAAAATGAATTAAAAGTTTCGGACAATGAAGTTAAAGAAGAAATACAAAAACAATTAAAAACAATGCCAGGTCAAGAAAAAATGGTATTAGATTATTATCAAAAAAATCCTAATGCTTCACAAAATTTAAAAGGTTCAATTTATGAGACGAAAATTATTGAATTAATTAAATCTAAGATAAAACTTAAGACTAAAAAGATTAGTTTGAAAGAAGCAGAAAAAATAATCACTAAGTTTAATAAACCTGACCAGGATATAGCTAATGCAAAAAAAACCGAAACATCTACAAAAAGTAAAGTAAAATCAAAAAAAATTAGTAAAAAGTAATCAATAGTTGTATAAATCATTCCATGAGTCGTAAATTTGAAGAACAGATGAATAGCTTGATACCAATGGTTGTTGAGCAAACAAGCAAAGGGGAAAGAGCCTACGATATTTATTCAAGGCTTCTGAAGGAAAGAATAGTATTTCTTGTAGGGCCAGTAAACGACGCTGTAGCATCATTAGTAACAGCGCAACTATTGTTTTTGGAGTCTGAAAATCCAAATAAAGAGATTAATTTTTATATTAATAGCCCTGGAGGATTGGTCACAGCAGGATTAGGTATATACGACACAATGCAATACATTAATTCTCCTGTATCGACTCTCTGTATTGGGCAAGCATCTTCTATGGGATCATTTCTACTAGCATCTGGTCAAAAAGGGAAAAGATTTTCCTTACCAAACTCAAGAATAATGGTCCATCAACCATCTGCAGGATTTCAAGGACAAGCAACGGACATACAAATTCACGCTAAAGAAATTTTATCTTTAAAAGAAAGATTAAATAAAATTTACTCAAAACATACAGGAAAAACTGTAGATGAAATTTCTAAAGCTTTGGAAAGAGATAACTTCATGACAGCAGAAGAAGCTAAAAACTTCGGTTTAATCGACACTGTTGTGGAAAAGAGAAAATAACACACCATATATAGCATTATTTACAACTTCAGCTTGATAAGAATATTGA
>MDSZ01169381.1_pt1 | contig 17869 bp, 13 predicted proteins | sample 811201 | NCBI WGS metagenome assembly MDSZ01 (sample SAMN05326647, study PRJNA326480) | marine metagenome | isolation source: seawater | place: Indian Ocean: North | collected 2010
TCTTCTTCTTCTTCTTCTTCTTCTTCTTCTTCTTCTTCTTCTTCTTGAGGTCCTTTTTTTTTCTCGCGTATTTTTTCCACCTTCTTCTTCTCTTTGTGTTCAATCCAAAAGAGAGAGAGGCCTCACAATAAAAGGTCTTCTTCACCACCCACTCGAAAAGAGGTCTTTTTCTTCCCCGACTTATTACACATCTTTTCTCTCGTATCTTTAATAACGCGACGACGACGACGGCACTTTGCGCGTTCGAAAGAAGAAGAAGAAGAAGAAGAAGACAACAACACTCTCTCTCTTTCTTTTTTTGTGTTGTTTCGGGAGACGGACGGAACGGACTGCTTTTGTTTTTCTAAAGTCGCCGTTTTTTGAAGACACATCATCTTCGTCCTACACAGAGCTCTGTAATCATCAATCGCAAATCTCGCCGTCGTCATGGGGAAAACGCCGGCGCAGGAGAACCGCTTGCGGGCGAAAAAAGCCGGCATGTCGCATCAGCAAGTCATGGACGACAAGAAGAAAGAGGAGCACAAGTTGAAAAAGCTCGCGTCGCAAAACCAGTCGTTCGGGCAGGTGAAAGGCGCGGCCATGAACACGAAACACGCGAAGGAGATGCAACGTCTGAAGGACTTGAACGACCCGACGACGAAGATTGGACGAGAACATTTGAGAGCGCAAAAGAAGGCGGCGAAAGAAGCGCAGGAGTTTCTGTTGAGAACGAAAGGCATCGACATCAAACAACCGGACGTTCCAGAAGGCGTGGACAAGAAGACGATTTTGTGCGAGTTTTTTAAGCACGGATGCTGCGCGAAAAGCGGGGATAAGTGCGCGTTTTCCCACGATTTGGCCATCAACGAAAAAGTCGCCAAACGGAGTTTGTTCGAAAACGTGGATTCCATCGACGAATGGGATCAGAAGAAGTTAGAGGCAGTGATTAATAAGAAACACGGTAACGAGGCGAATTCGAACAACGAGACGCAGATTATTTGTAAACACTTTCTAGAAGCGGTGGAGAAGAAATTATACGGATGGTTTTGGCAGTGCGCGGACGGAAAGGACTGCAAGTATAAACACAAGTTGCCGCCGGGGTACGTGTTCGCGGCGGATATTCGAGCTGCAGAATTAGAAGCGATGAAGAATAGAAAGACCGATCAGGATATTTTGAGAGAGAAGTTGAACGAGTTGAAAGTGAAAGGTGGCTCTGGAACGCCGGTGACTTTGGAGAGTTATTTGGCGTGGAAAGAGAAGAAAGTCGCCGCGAGGAAAGCAAAGGAGGAGGAGGAATTAAAAGAGAGACACAAGAAGAAAATATTCACTGGGAAGGAACTGGTTGAAGAGATTACGAACGATACGGACGATAAGACGGAAGGTGAAGACGAAATTGTGCGTTTGTTAGCGGAAAGAGCGAAAGCGAATCAAGAAAGCGAAGAGACGGCGAGGAGAGAGGCGGAGGAGAATTTGGCGAGAGCGAAAGAGCTGGGCGATTTGTACAACGAAGACATGCTTCCGGACGAGGACAGAGATATGGTGGACGATTTAGAGGAAGAGTTAATTGTTCCCGAAGGTTGGTCGGAAGATGCAATCGCGCCAAACGTGGTTGCCGGGACGAGAGAGGCGAAGGAAATTATGAGCGCTTTGGAGGTTCCCGAGCAAAAAGGCATGACGGAAAAGCAAAAGAAGATTCTCGAGGAGAAGAAGAAATTGGAAGAAGAAGGCATTGCAATCGCTCAAGATACGAAGAAACCGAAAGACAAGGACGATATCTACAAACCACAGACGGAAATTCCGGACGAGTTCAAAGACATGGACGAGTTAGATCCGAAAGCGTTGGGTGAGGCCATTGCTAGGAAACGCGCGCAAGAGGAAGCCGAAGCGTCTGCGTTGATTCAACAAGTAGCCGAGGAGAAAGCGAGAAAAGAAGCTGCCAAAGCGGAAAAGAAAGCGGCGCGAGAGGCGGAGAGAGCGAGGAAGAAGAAATCGAAGAAAGGGGGTAAAGAAGAGGAAGAAAAGGAAGAAATTACGAGTTTGGAACAAGCAATTGGTAAGACAGAAATCAGCGGCATCTCCAAAGCTGGTTTGAAACGAACCGTCACCGGCGTACTCTCTTCGCAAATTGCCGCCAGAGATATCAAGATTACAAACTTTTCCATGACCATGAATGGTAGAGTGTTAATCGACGAGTGCGATATTGAATTGACCATTGGAAGACGATACGGTTTGATTGGTCAAAACGGATCGGGGAAGACGAACTTTCTCGAGTGTTTAGCCACGCGCGAGGTGCCGATCCCAGACCACGTGGACATTTATCACTTAAAAAACGAAGCGGAACCGTCGGATAGATCTGCAATTCAGTGTGTCATCGATGAACTCGTTGAAGAGATGGAACGCTTGAACAAGTTTGAGCAGCACCTGTTGGAGAACTTTGGCCCGGACGACGAGCGTTTGATGCCTTTGTACGATCGATTGGAAGAAATAGACCCGACCACGTTCGAGGCGAGAGCGAGCGAATTGTTGCATTCATTAGGTTTCTCCGCGGAAATGATTCATCGACCTACAAAAGATATGTCCGGTGGGTGGCGTATGCGCGTGTCGTTGGCGAAAGCGTTGTTCGCGACGCCGACGATTTTGTTGCTCGACGAACCGACGAACCATTTGGATTTAGAAGCCTGCGTGTGGTTGGAAAACCACTTAGCTTCGTACAAAAAATGTCTAGTCGTCGTTTCGCACTCGCAAGATTTCTTGAACGGTGTGTGTTCGCACATGATTTGGCTCACGTCAGGCAAATTGAAGTATTACACCGGGAACTACGATACGTATTGTCGCACGGTTGAGGAAGACAACATCGTCCAACAACGTAAACATGAAAAAGAACAATCTGATATTAACCACTTGAAAGAGTTTATTCGATCGTGCGGGACGTACGCGAACGCGCGTAAACAAGCGGAGTCGAAGCAAAAAATAATCGATAAAATGATCGCTGCCGGTTTAACGCCGCCGGTGCACAAGGAGAGAACATTTACGTTCAACTTTCCGGATTGCGATAAGATACCGCCGCCGGTGTTACCGTTCGACCAAGTTTCGTTCGCGTACAACGGTAAAGAGGAAAACTACTTGTACGACAAGTTGGACTTAGGCGTCGATTGCGATAGTCGCATCGCGTTAGTTGGACCGAATGGTGCGGGTAAATCCACTTTATTGAAACTCATGACGGGCGAGTTGACGCCAACCAAAGGTTCGGTTTCTCGACACTCCTCTTTGAGAATTGGGAAATACCATCAGCACTCGGTTGAAGTTTTGGACCGAAGCAAGACTGTTTTACAATTCTTCATGGATACATATCCAAACGTCCACGGTAAATTCAAACGAGACATCGACGAATGGCGCGCGTTCCTTGGCAAATACGGCATCTCCGGTAAACAACAAACGACTCTCATTGGTGAACTATCTGAAGGACAACAATCTCGCTTAGTCTTCGCGATGATTTGTATGGGTAAACCAAACTTGTTGTTGCTCGATGAGCCTACGAATCACTTGGATTTAGAAGCCATCGATGCTTTAGCCGAAGCGATAAAGGTGTACAACGGTGGCGTCGTTTTGGTTTCGCACGATTTCCGTTTAATCGACCAAGTCGCGAGAGATATTTGGGTGTGCGAGGACAAAACCGTTCGCCGATGGGACAAGGACATTCGTGAGTACAAGAAACACTTGTCTAAGAAAGCGGAAAGAGAGGCGAAGGAGAGAAAGTTGGCAAAGAAGTAAGAAATAATAAGAAGAAGATCATATAAACATTGACCATCTTAACGACATTTAGCGAGAACAACCAATACATTCACGAATACACATGCACTCTAAAAACTATCACTACTTCTAATACCATCGTTCGTCATCATAGATTCAACACCCACGATCTGAACGCCACGATGCACCAGTCTATGCACCCCAACATTGCCGTAAACACGCACAAACCGACTAAAATCACCATCGCGTTTCTCGTCACGTCTTTCGCCGTCTCCTTGCTGAAGAGCACCGCATCGGGCCATTTCAAAAGCGGCGCCGCGTTTCGCGCGTTTTGAACTTGTTTTTGCACCCAGTGGATGCACGTCAACAGAACGCCGTTCTTGCCACCATTACTCTCCGAAGACGGTGGCATCGCCTCGAAACTCTCGCTCGACGACGCGCGCGTTCTTCTCCCGGGAAAACGCAAACGCGTTGTAAAGTGTCTCGTGACGGGAAACTTTTCTCCCCTTTGAGAAGACGACGACGCCGAAGACGACGAAAACGAAGACGAACGACGATGCACCGACGAGGCGACCGAACATCGCTCGCCACGGAGCGCCGTCGGGGTTGTTTTCTTTGTGGGTGTCCACGATCGAAGGAGAAGACCCCCAAAACCGGTGCTCGTCATGTGTTCAAAAAGTCTAAGGAAAAGTGAGGAATAATGCGAGACATCATCATCATCGTCGTCGTCTTCGCGTCACTCTCTCTCGCTCCAAAAGCGACGGCGCGAGGGAGGACCAAAACCAAAAATCTTTCGTCGTCGTCGTCGTCGTCGCCGCCATCATGTCGTCGCGCGCGTTCGCATCGTCGCGTCATCAAAGTCTTTGTGTACTCCGTCGTCCAATGCAACACCTTTCCAATGCGAAGAAGAAGAAGAAGAAGAAGAAGTCGACGGCAAAGCGTAAAGTCGTCGAGGCGTCGTCAAAGTCGTCGTCAAAGTTCTCGCCGTTCCAGACCAAGCTCGGAGCCATCGCGTACGACTCTGGATACAGGCAACTGTTTCGACTTCTCGGATACCCGGGGTGCGAGAAGGAAGCCGAGGAGTTGGTAACCATCTTGGCGCCAGAACAAAACGACGAAGATGGGAAACGAATACTGAGCAGCCTTTTGGACGTGTCGTGTGGTCCAGGTATCGTGACGAAAAGCATCGTCGAGTCGAAGAGATTCGCAAAAGTCGTCGCGCTGGACTATTTTGAGAGCATGTGTGAAAGAGCGCGAGAGACGTTAGAGAGAGACTGCGATAACTGTAATTACGAAGTTTTGCAAGGAGACGTGAGTGCTTTACAGTTTGCGGACGCGACGTTTGAGAAGGTGTCGAGTACGGCGGGTATGCATTGTTGGCCCTCTCCCGTCAAAGGTATGAAAGAGATTAAAAGGGTCGTAAAACCGTCGGACAAAAACGATAGAAACGACTGGAGCGTGTTATTTAGCACCGTCGTCTTGCCGAATAAAGGCGACGAGACGAAAGAGACGTATTCTTGGGAGACGAACAAACCGTTTTTGGATCGCGAGGCGGTTTTAGACATCGTGAGAGAGAGTGGGTTCGACGAATACGAAGTCGTCAGGGAAGATAGGGCGTATATTTTAGTCAAAGCGCGGTATTTTAGGTAGTAGATTATTCGTTTACGATTTCATTCAACGCATCCGAAATCGTCTCGTATTCGAATCGATACCCTTCTCTCAAAAGCTCTTTCGGCAACACTTTCTGACCTTGTAACACCAGCGAACTCCCTTCTCCCAACAGAGCTTGTAACGCGAAGTCTGGTACCGGCATCCAATTCGGTCTCCCTAACTCTTTTCCTAACGAGTTGGTCAAATCTCGCATTTTCACCGGATGAGGCGCGGTGGCGTTAATCGCGCCTTTCAATTCCTCGTTCACTAAACTTTCCTTAATAATCCTCACCGCATCTTTCCTGTGTATCCATGAAAACCATTGACCACCATCACCAATTGGGCCTCCCATGAACAGTTGAAAAGTAGGCAGCATCTTTCCAAGTGCGCCTCCGTCTCTATCTAAAACGATCCCTAACCTCACAAACACGACTCTCGTCTCGCCGTTTGTCTTCTCCTCTGCCTTCTTCGCCGCTTTCTCCCACGCTCGACACACGCTCGATAAATAATCGCTCCCGGATCCGCTCGACTCATCAAACGTCTCTTCATCGCTGGTTCCGTAATAGCCAATCGCACTCGCCGTCACCAGAACCTTCGGTCGTTTACTCTCTTCCTTCACGTTTGCGATTGCGCTCACAATCGCCTCCGTCGTCTGGACTCGACTGTTCATGATGTCTTTCTTCACGTTCTCGTCCCATCTCGTACTGATCGGTTCTCCGGCTAAATTCACCACGTGCGTCGATCCTTTTATTCCCAGAGGCCATTTCGTTGGTTCGATCAGGAGTAAAGTGCCTTTCGGTAACGTTTCTGGTTTGAGTTTCCTTTTCGCTCGTTTTATCGACCGAGTGAGCACTCGCACCTCGTGGCCGTCTCTGAGCAAACTCTCGACGAGTTTCGTCCCGACGAACCCGGTCGCACCGGTCACGCTGACGACCATTTTTTTACTCCTCCTCCTCGTGACCTCCTCCTCCCCGAGAGATGATGATGATGATGCCTTCTCTTCGTCGACAAACACGTTTTTGGCGTCGTCGTTCGTCGTCGCGCGAGGCGACGCGGCGGAACGCATCATCATCCGTCGACGCCGACGACGACGACGATGACGAAGTTGATGCCGTTCGGGGAAAAAAACATTCACTGGAGTAGATGTCGACGCGGACGTCGACGACATCCTTCTTCGATTGGAAAGACACGCACCATCACGCAGTATTATCGGCGGCGAGAAGACCACGCGTAACGAAGAATCCGCCGAAAGCATCACGACGACGCCCGAATGATGATGCGCGCAGAAACACGAAAGAGTTGTTCGAGTTAATAAGTGCGCGCACAAATGCGATTGTGGAGATTTTGTGGATAAAGATATCGTTTGTTCTTTTTTTTGTTGTTGCGTGTGAATTTAATTGTCGTTTTTTGCCTCTCTTTTGTCGTGAGTATTGTTCACTTTACGCGCCTATCGCGCGCTCCACCCGACCGGCCCTCCGTCCGTCGATGATGACGCCGATGTCTTTAATAACCACGCGTCTCGAAGCGCTTCGTCTGGCGTCATTCGTTCTTCTGGGTCCCATTCGAAACACTTCCGTAAAAACTTGGCGAAGTGCGTGGAGCACCCTTTCCCTAAGGCTTTCTTGAGACCTTCGGCGGCGCGTTTCGCGCGAGCGGCTTTTTCGCGCGCGGTTTCGGACGTCATCTCGACGGAGACGAGGACGTCCTCGTTCGCGTCATCTGGAGTTTCTTCCTGGTTTCGAGCGACGGCATTTTGGCCCGCGTCGTTCGAACGTTCAGCGAGAAGGAGGCGGCTTTTGACGCCTTTTTTCGGCTTCATCGGGGTGGTTGGGACGACGCGAGAGAGAGAGATGCGTCCGTGGTCGTTTTTGTTGTGACTGTTCTTTGTAGAATGGGTATCGTTGCACGTGACAGATGCTTTTTTTATTTCTTCTTCGCATCTGAGTTTATACAGAAACTCGCTCGACGGTGCGCCCAATGTTTCTTTCGCCAGCTCCAGCTGTTCGGCTTCGTCCGTGCCGGGCCAAATTGGCGAACCTCGTTTGAGTTCGGCTAAAACGCACGCAAACGACCACATGTCAATGGATTGATCGTATTGACGGTCTCGAAGCATGACTTCTGGTGCTCGATAGAATCTAGATTGGACGTACGGGTAGATGCGTGGCACATGAGCGAAGCACGAGGAACCGAAATCGATGAGTTTGACGCGAATGTTGTTCCCATTGTAAGAGTCATATTTTTGCGTCGAAGAAGAGGAAGCTGAAGCGCCGGCACGTGCGGTGACCGGGTAAGGTAGTTTTGACACTGGATTCGCCGTATTTCGCGGTATTTCGTTCCTTTCGAGCAAAATGTTCTCCGGCTTGACATCGCAATGGATAATGCCGAGCGATTTGAGAAACGACAATGCTCGCACGAGTTGTTTGGCAACGGTTTTGCACACGCATTCCGAGGCACCGACAAAGCGTTGATCGAGCATCCACTCGTACAAATTACAATGCAACAACTCAAATACGATGCATGCGTGGGTTCGAAAGTTAAAATGTTCGATTGCACGAACGACGCACTCGGCGTTTCGTTTCATTAGCGCTCTTTCTTCTTCTTCTTCTTCATCTTCTTCTCCATCTATTTCGTCTTCGGCGAAACCTATTCGAGCGGATTCGATTGCTTCGAGCACGGCGAGTTCCGTCTTTGCTTGAATGCGATACTCTTCTTTGTTTTTGATGATCTTAACCGCAACCGATCGTTTTTCTCCCGTATTTTTGTCGCGAGAACGTACGTCGTGGTCGACGCACTTCACCACGCGACCAAACGTACCGGATCCAAGCGTCTCCTTCACCTCGAAACGAAAGGCGAGATGGTCACCCGGGCGCGCCCGATAATCGCCTTTGGAATCCGTGCGACTTGTGGTATTTTTTTTCGACGGGGCTTTCTTTTTCGTTCTGGATCGCTGTTGCGCAAACTTGGCGATTGCACTTAGGCCATTCCTTGCTTTCGTTGTCGTTTTGTTCGGAGGCGGTGGTAAATAAAACACGCGAAAGTCGTCTGTTTCGTCGTTTACGCGCGCGTCTAAATCGCGCGCGTCTTCCTCTTCCAATCGTTCTTTGTGAAAGCGCAACGCGTGGCTGGCCGACATCGATTCTCGTATAACCCTAGCTTCTATAGTTTCTTTTTCTTCGATGATAACTGGAGCGTTTTTTGTATCTTTGTTAGTATCGTCGTTCGATGGTTTTCCGAGAAGTAATAAAGCGGTATCTTTGGCGGTAGTTTCTCGGCTGTTTGACTTTAAGGAAGAAAGGCTTTCCAAGCGATGATATTCGCCGCAGTCTCCCGTGGCGTACTTTTCTCTCTCATTTTTTGTCTCTCGCGCGGTCATTGCCGTCGTTATCGTCTTCTTCTTTGTCGCTGTCCTCGTCTTCCAGATCCCTTCGTCGCGTCCGTCCTCTTTTTTCCTCCGCGCGATCTCAGCCGCGATACCTTTCCCTCTCCCTCTCGCCGATTGCGGCGGCTTTCTCGGCGTCATCGCTGGGAACAGCGACCATTTCGTGTCGTCCTCGTTCGTTTTCTTCGTTTCTCTCTCCTTCTCCTTCGCGCACGCCTTCGTTTTCTTTGCCCTTCTCGTCGCAAAAGTCGACGTTCCGTTCTCCTTCTCTTCGTCTTCCTCCAAAACAGAAGTCGTCCTTCTCTTTTCATCCTCGTTTTGTTTTGGTCTTCTCTTTTCTCTCGCGTCGTCTCCTCCAAAGTTTCCCGTCGTGCCTCCTCTCGCCGACGCCAGCGCCTCCGTTTTCCTCTCCAGTTCTTTCGTCGCTTCCCGCGCGCGTTTCATGGCGACCTCGATGTCTTCTCTCGTCGTCGTCGTCGCTCCTCCTGTTTTTGGGACAACAGTCCTTTGACTCGTCCAATAACCAAACGAAGAAGCGCTCTTCAAAGTCGTCGTCGTCGTCTGTTGACTTACTACTACTAAAGGAGGCGCGCAGTAATAGTCGATCACCGCTTCGGTCGGAATCCGTGCTCGACGAAGCAGAGGGAGGAGAAGACCTTCTTCTCGCGTCGCGTCGTCGTCTCTTTTCGTCGTCGTCGTCGTCGTCGTCGTAAAGTTGTATTCGTTTTGTTCGTTCTTTTTTGTGCGTGCGCTTTAAAGTTCTGCGTCTTAGATATAAAATATCGCGCGTATTTTTTTTTTTTTCGATTTTTTTTTTTTCGATTATTTTTTTGAGACATTTTTGATTGCATTGAATTGACAAAAATGATAAAAATGAAATTAAAACACAAGTACTAGTTTACTCGTTTTGTACGTCTGCGTGCTACGGCCTTGAGGAGTACTCCTCAAGAAATATCTCGTCGACATCGAGAGCTTCGTTGCGTGTCTTCTTCTTCTTCGAAAAGCGCTTTAATAAAGTTCTGCGTCTTAGATATTATATCGCGCGTATTTTTTTTTTCTTTTTTTTTCGATTTTTTTTTTTTTTCGATTATTTTTTTGAGACAAAATTTTTGATTGCATTGAATTGACCCCCCGATGAGTGAAAATTGAAAATTGAAATTGAATTGAATTGACCCCTTTGAGTGAAACGTATTGAATTGGAAAAAAAGGTGGTCCCTATAATGAGTAGTGTGTGTGCTGTAAAGTCGTTTTGGAATCGAAGAAGAAGAATGGAGCGTTTGGAAGACGAGGAGGAGGAGGAGGAGGTACCGGAGAAGAAGAAGGAAGAAGAAGAAGAAGAAGAAGAAACGACGACGAACGAAATTCTTCCAACAACAACAATAAAAGGTGTGGAGGATGACGTGCTGAACGAAATCACGGCGCAGAACGCGGATTTAGTCAACCGGACGGCGCTGGTGACGGGATGCACGTCCGGGATTGGAAAACAAGTCGCGTTAGATTTAGCGCTCGCGGGTGCGAGAGTCGTGTTTGGATGCCGAAACGTGGAGAAAGGGATGAAGGCGAAGAGGGAAATGATGGAGAAGTTTCCGCACTTAGATTTGGTGGTGATGGAGGACGTGGCGTTGGACGTGAGCAGCGGGGAATCGATTGCGAGATTTGCAGAACGATTCAACGAGAGAATTGGGGAGTTGGACGTGTTGGTGAACAATGCCGGAGTGGCGGCGGCAAAAGGATACGAGAAAGAAACCGGAGTGAGCAAGTTAGTGTGGACGAACTTTTTAGGACCCGCGGTGTTAACTTTATCCTTAAGCGAGAGTTTCCAACGAGCGATCGAAAGACGACAATTCGCGAACTGCGTATTCGTCGCGTCGGTGTGTCATCGGTTCGGGAAGATCGAAGGCGCGAAAATGTGTAATAAATTCTTATACGACGAGAGGTTTGGGACGTATTCGAATACAAAATTAGCGTGCGTGGCGTTCGCGAACGAGGTAGAATATAGATGGGGGGCGAGAGGGGTGAGGTGTTCCAGCGTGGATCCCGGCGCGGTGAGAACGCCCATTTTTAGTGGCGTAAGATTGTTACGGTTTTTACCGTTGGCGTTTATCAGGAGGATGTGTTACGCGCCGGCAGAAGATGGCGCCAGAGCGGTGACGATAGCAGCCTTACACCCGTTTGCGCCGCACAACGCGAGTTTGAACGCGACACCGCAGATGCGAAGGATGGATCAAGGGTCGAGGCATTTTAGTCGAGGATTGTTCGCCGGGAGGTTCGTAGAGAAGCGCGGGCCCGGGAAGTTTCCGTCGTCGTTTGTGGATGGTAGTAATGAGAGTGGTGAAGATGAGAATAGTAGGAAACCATCACTGAACTTCTTTATTATCCTGTGCCTGCGAAGAATTTGGTGGCACACTCACGCGTTGCTTTTCGCGATTGGAGTCATTGCGCTTTCTTTAGTCGATTGGCCGTTGCGTAAATTTTTCAAAGGACAAAAATTTGACCGCACGAGAGTGGTGGAATCCTCCGAAGCGTCGTACGATCCAATTCTGGGCACAGAATTGTGGGAAATTGCTAGAGAGTTTAGTGGTATCGTCGAACCGGCGTATGGTGAGCGGTTTACGTCCAACGACATGTTTTCGCCGGAGTTTTTGGAACAGTTGTTTCCAAACGAGTTGAGCATGGAAGAACACCTAAAAGTTTTAGAAGAAACGGCGATGAATCTTGGCATTGAAATAAAACATACCGACGCGAGGTCATCGAAGACGAAGAAAGTTGACAATATTGATACGAAAGATAGCAGCGATAGCAATAGTAAGCCAGTCAAAACGAAGAAGAAACACAAACGGAGCGGGAGTTTTTTTCGCAGGTCGCAAGAGAATTTGACAAAAATCGAGTAGAAAGAGAAGGTACTAGTACCTCTTTATTTCACGCACTGTAGTAATTTTAGATGAATAGAAAGTCTCGTGTGTTTGTGCGTGTGGTGTTCGTGCGCGTACATTTACGCATGCATGTGTGTATACGTATTATGTGAGTAGGAACAACATGAATCAAAAGAAACGGAACTACGACTAATAACAACTAAATCAACGGCTTCATCCCACCATTTTCGAACCCGCCGTTCTCGGCTATGCACTTCAACATCTCAAATATAAACGGAATGTAATTATGTTTCCTCCGAATATTCTCGTCTTTCCAGTTTTCCTTCCGATGCATTTCGTCTTCAATCTCTTCCGTCAACTTCGCTATGTTCTCGTTATCGCCACTCTCGGCGGCCTCTCGTAACTCTCGTCTAAACACGCTCTCCTTGTCGTTCGTCACCGCCAACAAATTGAAGCTAATCTCATCCGTCGCGTATTTCTGTATGCGTTCTTCAATCGCCGGAACTGCTACTTCGTGCCATTTCTCCTTCAAACACTCCTTGTACGCCACCGGTTTCGGTTTCAAGCCGTCCAACTCCCACACTCGTCCTCCGTGATGGACAAAAGCCACGAAATGGTACACCTCGTCGCCGTTGCGCGCCGGTCGCTTCCCTTCATCCACAATAGGCTCCGGTCTCGCGAATGCGTTGTGCGCGGCTCGAATCTTCTCGCTGTTCGACAACGCTAATCCTTTTAGTTCGGGCGGGAAATCTGCGGTGAACTGTTTTAATTCTGCGAGCGTTTCGCCAATCGATTGTTCTGATGTTGATCCCTCTTCGCTTTCGCTTCCAAAAGTTTCCACGTTCAACAACACACCTAAAATCGCTTGCGTCGCGCACGCGTTCGTTATCACTTGACTCGCGAAAAATAAACTTTCCGGCGCGTCTACGTTTTCTACGGCAAAAGCACTCGTGGTATCTAAATCCGTTCTGTATTTGAACAAGAAGATTAATCCGTGCAAGTGGAAGCGGTCGTTGAGAGATTCGAGATTGGAGAGGTCCCAAAGTTCCTCCATTTGAACGCCTTTGACGCCGATTTGTTGGATGAGGGAAGTAAAGACAGCTGGGTCGGATTCAATGGTCGTCCACTCCATCGCTCCCGTCGGCTCCTTCTGTGGTGATTCGAGCGAGTTCTGTGCGTGTGCGTGTGTGTGTGTGTTTCCTTTTTCAAAAGAGTAAAGAAAGGGATTTTTTATGGGGACTTCAAATTCGTTACAAAAACAGAAATTAAAAATGAAGAAGGGGATGTCGTCGCGCAGATTGGGGAAGAAGACGCTCGTTCATTGGACGATACATAAAAAGTGTCATTAATGTACATTAAAAAAGGATGTCTAAAGAATGGTGTTAGTAAATGGGGGAGTTCATATATGAGCAGAGAAGCTCTCGTTTTACTTCTCTTGTTGGTCTTTGGCAAACGCCGTGAAGAGATTCTTTCGGTCGTCACTGGAGATGTACTGCTCGAGCTCATCGATGCCTTGCGGCATCAGTGGAGACTCTTTGAACGAAAAACCTTCCGTTTGACTCCTACGTAACGGCGATTTATTCGACTTTGGGGTGAGTTTTTCCGCGGAATCGTTCGGGATTTCGACCGGGTCTCGCGAACGGCCTCGGCGTTGAACGTCGATATCGGATTTCGAGAAGGAAGAATCGACTTTGATATCCTTCTTGTCGTTATTGCTCTTACCGCTGTTTTCTTTCTCCTCGTCGTCTGATAAGTCGTCATCGTACTCTTCGACGTCCACATCTACATCAAACTTGGACCCAATCGATAACAAACCGTTCTTTTGTCTATCCATGATATCTTTAATAAATTCTCGCTGGCGTTGCGATTTCAACTCCAAGTCAGTTTCGCGCCGTCGAATCTCTTTTTGTTGGCGTTCGACTTCTTTAGCGCTTGCCACGAGCACGGCTTCGCGCTTCTTGTCCATCTCATCCCGCGTATGCAAACGTTCTTCCAGCAAATCGTTCACGCGTTGCAGCTCTTTCAAATCCTTGGCGGTGCTTTCCAAAGTTGTCTTCGCGTCATTCAATTCAACTTTCATCTCGTCAATTTTCACGAGCACTTCTTCCGGGCCCTTGTATCCGTATCCAGCAAATGACGCTTCTTTTTCTCCCGCGCGAAGAGCTCGAGTTTCTTCCAACAACTCTAGGTGGTTGAGCTTGAACTCAAGCAAAGAATCCTCGAAATCTCTCGCTCGACGATCGCATAATTTGGCATACTCCTCCGCCGTTCTCGCCTCTTCAAGCGCCAAGTTGTATTTCAAACGCACATCTTCGTCCGATAAATACAAGACATTTTGATCGATACCGATAAGCGCGTCAACCGCACCTCGACGAACGGCGTTAAGTTTGTCTTGCAATGCATTAAACTTACCGTTCGCCACGCCGGATCGAGTGGTAAGTTCTTTGTTCGACTCCGTCAATTTATTACACGACGCCTCGTACTCACCCAATCTAGCGTCCTTAGCTACGATTGCCGCCGCATGTTCCTTGGTTAACTTATCGAGAGTTTCCGAGTGGTCTGCTTCCATCTTTGCTTTTTCAATCAGCAATGCGTCGTATTTCTTCTTCTCCTCTCTCAAAAAATCCGTCTCTTCGATTTGTCCGTTCGTAATCGCCAACTTCTCCTCGCACTCTTTCATCAATTTTTCACAGTCTCTTTCCTTTTCCTCGCACGTTTTTTTCACGTCGTACAACTCCTCGGAAATTCTTTTCGTCCTCTCCTCGGTCTTTTCGTCCGCCATCTTCCCCAACTTGCGTTCAAATTCCAACGCCTGTTCTTCCACGGTTTTCTCAAATTCAAACGTTTTCTCTTCCAACATCTGCTCTGCCTTTTTCGTTTTCTCGTCCGCAATATCCGCTTGCGCCGTGCGTTCGTGTAATAAGACTTTCGTTCGGTCGTAATCTTTCAACAACTCGTCTTTGGCTTCGTTGTCTAAAACCAACGCGTCCGCGTTCTTCGCCAACTCTACGATATCCTCCTTAAACTTCTCCTCTTGGCGTTTCATCTGTTCGATTTTCTCCTCTGCCTCTTCCGCGCGTTTTTCCAGCCCTAAAATCGCTTTCGCCGCGCGTTCGTGACGCAACGTCATCTCTTCCTTCTTCGCTTCGCTGTCTTTCAGACGCGTCTGTGCCAACAGCATCTCCGCGTTCACCTCTTCCAATTGCATTCTCACCACGCCTTTCTCACGAATCGCGGCGTTTAATTCGTTCGTCACTCTCGACACTTTTTCTTCCAAGACTAAAACGTCCGCTTCTCTCGTTTTCATCGACGGAACGTTCAACGTTTTCAACGGCATCGTCGTCGTCGTCGTCGTCGACGAGGATGATGATGATGATGATGATGATGACGACAAAATCGTGCTCTTCATGTGTTCCAACATCGCTCGCCCTTTCGAGATGGACGCGTCCACCACGTCCTCCTCTTCGCTCCCCGTCGTCGTCGTCGTCGACGACGACGACTCCTTCTTCTTCGTCGGGTAGTCCTCCTTCTCCTCCTTCTCCTCCTTCGTGCCTCGCTCGAAAAAGCCCATGGATGATATGGCTCTGCGTGTTGGATCGATCGAAAAAATATCGCGTTTCCATCGGTCACGAATGTGACACAATAAAGTAAAAGGGTGTTGAGACCATGACACCTTAAACACCACCCCTTTCTTTCTCTCTCCAAAATCGAGACGACCAAAAAAAAGGAACAAAAAAAAGGAACAAAAAAAAAAGGGAAAAAAAAGAAAAGCGACTTTGACGGACTCCGACCTTTTTTTTATCATCTGCTTTTTTGCGCTTTGAAGAGAACACCAAACAAAAAGACGCGCGAACGACCATAGATAAAAAAACATCATCGTCGAACAACGCGACCGCGTCGCGCTCGCGCGTTCGACGGTTTCGAGCGACGCCACGTTTTTGGCGGCGGAATTTCGACTCTCTTTTTTTGTTTTTGGCTTTGAGGAGGAGACTGGTGAAAGGGTGTGGTGAAAAGCGTTCTCTCGCGTAAATCGACTGCGTTGCGCTTTTTTGTCTTCGAGGGGGAGGAAAAAACGGTCTGCACGTCGGAGGAGAGCACATCATCATCTTCCCGTCGTCGTCGTCGTCGTCGTCCCGAGAAAAGAAAGAGCGCGTGTGAATAAACAACAACGGCCGGAAACGGTGGAACTACCCGATGTCGTCGAAAGAACGACGCGGCGGCGGGGCGAAAAGCAACCGCACTCGCAGCACGCAAAACGCCGTTGGGAGTAGTAGTAGTCCCTCGTCGTCCAATGTGGAAAAGCTCAGAGTCTGTCAAAAAGTCATCGAACAGTTGTGCGAGGATTGGCCGGAGTTGAAAGCCGACGAGGCGAGGAAAGCGAAAGTGCACGATTTGATCGTGCGATTACCACGACAGTACGGACTGGACGCGCACCATTTGGAGGACATCGAAACACACGTGACGCTGTTGGAAAGAGCGTCGACGAAAGATGCACCAGTGGTACACGTCAGAGAGGTTTTGGTTGGAGGCGACGAAGAAAGCGAAAAGAGCTTTGACGCGGACGTCGAAGACGAGGACGAGGACGAGAAATCGAACAGAGAAGACACGAGCATGTCGTCCGCGCCGCAAGAAGGGAGCGAATATTCGAACAGGCAACAGTCGCAAGCGAAGGCTATACTGCGGCAAAATAGTCAACAACAACAGTCTTTGAGAGGTTTGCGAAAACCTATATTTGGGTCTTCGGCGACGCTGAGCACGTTTCAAGGATACGCAGGCGGGGATGCAGGTGGGTCACCAAACAGTCGAGATGGAAGTATGAATGGGAATAGCATAGATAGTAATACCAGTACCAATAGAAGTAGATTAGAAGGGACATACGAGATCGCGGTGTGTGGAGGGAATAAGCCGAGGACGTTATCGAGGATATCGACGACGTTGTTTGACGTCGGGTTGAACATTGCCGAAGCGCACGTGTTTTGCACGTCTGATGGGTTTGTTTTAGACGTATTTGTTGCACAAGGATGGCGGGAGAATGATGCTAAAGGGTTGGAGACGTTGTTGCAGAGCACGTTTGATCAGTTGAGTTGGGGCGACGCGGGTTCGCCCAATGCGAAAATGAAACAACTGCAACAACAAAAGAGTAGCGGCGCTGTGGATGCTGTGCCGGCGCGGCATCCGCAACAAAAATCAGGAGAGCAGAGTCAGAAAAAAGGCGGTGAAAGTAGTGGCAGAACTAGACGTGCTTTAATGGACGAGAGAAGCATTTCGCCCATGCCTTCCGAATGGGAAATCGATGAAAAGTTATTGACATATAGCGAGAAGATTGCGCAAGGTGCGTTTGGCGTTTTGTATCTCGGACAGTATTGCGGTCAAGAAGTTGCGGTAAAAGTGCTGAAAACGCCAAAAAATGAGAATCACGATGATGTCAAAAGAGAGTTTCAACAAGAGTTATCCACGTTGAGGAAAGTACACCACAAAAACGTCATTCAACTCATCGGTGCCATCACGAAAGGACCGATGTTGTGTCTCGTGACGGAATTTATGCACGGCGGTTCGATGTTGAGTTTCTTACACAAGCACGCGCCTTTGAGGTTGTCTCAAATCGTGAAGTACTCCATCGGCGTCGCGTTAGGTCTCGATTATCTCCACAAGATCAACATCGTACACCGCGACGTGAAAACAGCAAACTTGTTGATGGATGAAAATGACGTGGTGAAAATAGCCGATTTTGGTGTCGCGCGGGTCATGGCAAATGACGGAGTGATGACGGCAGAAACTGGAACCTACCGTTGGATGGCTCCAGAAGTTATCGCGCATCGAGTTTACAACCATAAGTGCGACGTCTACTCCTTCGCGATTACGCTCTGGGAACTCATCACCGGTGGCGATATTCCCTATTCCGGATACACCCCTCTCCAAGCCGCCGTCGGCGTCGTCCAAAGAGGCATGCGTCCAACCATTCCGCAAAGTTGCCACCAAGTCCTAGCGCACACCATCCAGTATTCGTGGCAAGCTGATATGAACACTCGACCGGAATTCGAGCAAATCGTGGAAATGTTGAGAGACGTCAACGTCGCCGACGATGGGAAAAAAGACGAAAACAACGGTTTGATGTCACGATTCCGTTCGATGGGTTTCGCGGGGAATAAAAAGAGGCTAAATAAAGCGTCGAAGTAATATATACGACGACGATACCAATACGAAGAGTAACGAATAATAATAATAATAATAATAATAA
>MDSZ01024445.1_pt1 | contig 17867 bp, 19 predicted proteins | sample 811201 | NCBI WGS metagenome assembly MDSZ01 (sample SAMN05326647, study PRJNA326480) | marine metagenome | isolation source: seawater | place: Indian Ocean: North | collected 2010
GGAGAATAATGGCGCGCCCGCAAGGAGTCGAACCCTGAACCTCCAGAGCCGAAATCTGGCGCTCTATCCAGTTGAGCTACGAGCGCATAATGTATTAATATTATAATATATGAAAAATATCATTAATTTAATTGTCGAGCAAAATGCAGACAAACAAAGGGTTGATTCATTTATTTTCAAGAAATGTATTGAATTAAGTAGAACAAGAATCAAAAATTTAATCTTAAATAAAAAACTGAAAATTAATGAAAAAATCAATCATATACCCTCAAAAAAAATAAGAACTGGAGATAAAATATCTTTAGAAGTTAATGAGCCGAAAAAAACTTCCTTAAAACCCTATAAAATGAAGCTAGATATTTTTTATCAAGATGAAGATATCATTGTGATTAATAAACCATCTGGGATATCTATGCATCCTGGTCCTGGTAATTATGATAATACAATTGTAAATGCATTAATGAGTTATGAAAAAGTTAAACTATCAAGTATAGGTGATGAACTTAGGCCCGGAATTATTCATAGAATAGATAAAGATACTTCAGGATTAGTTGTAATAGCAAAAAATAATTTTAGTCATGAAAATATTTCAAAGCAATTCAGCAAGCATTCAATTGATAGAGTATACAATGCGTTAGTTTGGGGTAAATTGAGACCGCAGTCAGGAATAATTAAGACATTCATAACGAGAAGTTCAAAAAATAGACAATTGATGGATGTTAGTTTTACAAAAGGGAAAAGAGCTATAACAAATTATAAAACACTTAAGGTTTTTGAAGGCAATAATATACCTACACTCAGTCTAGTTGAATGTAAATTAGAGACTGGGAGAACACATCAAATTAGAGTGCACATGAGCTATAAAGGAAATCAAATTGTTGGAGATAAAAAATATAAAAAAAAATATAAAAAACTAAAGAATGTGAGTGAAAAAATTAATCAAGTAATATTAAAATTAGATAGACAATTTTTACATGCTAAAATTTTAGGTTTTAATCACCCAAGAACTGAAAAAAAGCTTATTTTTGAATCAAATTTACCCGATGATTTGAGAAATATTATCAATGAGCTTGAAAAATCTAACTAATTAGATGTTGTAAAAAATAAATTGTTTATTAAATAATCCTTTAATATTTATGAGTAGTTCAAAAACATATAACTTACCTATCCTTTCAAATGAAGGTGGCTTGAGTGCTTATCTTGCTCAAATAAAAAAATTTCCAATGCTGGATGCGGAAGAGGAATATATGTTAGCAAAAAATTGGAAAAATACTGGCAATGTTAAATCCGCAGAAAAACTTGTTACCAGTCACTTAAGATTAGTCGCTAAAATTGCTATGGGTTACAAAGGTTATGGTCTGCCTTTAAATGAAATGATCTCTGAAGGTAATGTCGGTTTAATGCAAGCGGTAAAAAAGTTTGAACCCGATAAAGGATTTAGATTAGCAACATATGCAATGTGGTGGATTAAAGCTGCAATACAAGAATATATATTGCGTTCTTGGAGTTTAGTTAAGATTGGTACTACTACAGCTCAAAAAAAATTATTTTTCAACTTAAAAAAAATTAAAAGTCAAATCGCGCCAGATACCGAAGGTGATTTAAGAAATGAACATGTGAAAGATATTGCTGAGAGATTACACGTTAGTGAAGATGAAGTAGTGTCAATGAATAGAAGGTTGGCTGGTAAAGAACATTCACTGAATGCACCAATAGGTGAAGATGGAGACGAATGGCAAGATTGGGTTGTAGATCAAAGCATGGATCAAGAGTTAAAAATTGCTCAACAAGAGGAGATGGAGCAAAGGAAAGATCTTTTGTCAGACTCAATTAAAATCCTAAATGATCGTGAAAAAAAAATTTTATATTCTAGAAGATTATGTGATAACCCAAGCACCCTAGAGGAGTTGAGTAAAAAATTTAAGATAAGCAGGGAAAGAATTAGACAAATTGAAAATAAAGCTTTTGAAAAGTTGCAAAAGCACATGTTAAATTCAGCAAAATCAAAAAATTTATTGCCCGCTAATTAGGCCTTGAAAGGATCTTCAATTAATATTGTATCTTTTCTTTCAGGACTTGTAGAAACCGATGATACTTTTGCCTCTACAAATTCTTCAATAAAGCTTATATAATTTTGAGCATTCTTCGGTAAATCATAAAAATTTTTAACCCCACTTGTTGAAGTTTTCCACCCTTTAAAAGTTTTATAAATTGGTTTAACTTCAAATTGCTGTTCAGATGATGCGGGCAAGTAATCAATTTGTTTTCCATTTAAATCATAAGCTATACAAACTTTTATTTCATCAAATTCATCAAGTACGTCTAATTTGGTTAATGCTATTCCATTAATTCCTGAGGTTTTTATTGTTTGTTTTACAAGAACACCATCAAACCAACCGCATCTTCTTTTTCTGCTTGTTACTGTTCCAAATTCTTTTCCTCTTTGCCCAAGTTCTTCTCCAATTTGATTTTTGAGTTCTGTTGGAAAAGGACCTTCTCCAACTCTTGTTGTGTATGCTTTAGTAATTCCTAATATATAATTTATTGTATCCACTCCACATCCAGTTCCAGTTGCTGCCGATGAAGCAACGGTGTTAGACGAAGTTACAAAAGGGTAGGTTCCATGATCTACATCAAGTAAAATTCCTTGTGCACCTTCAAACAAAATTTTTTTGTTTGATTTTTTAAATTCTTCAATTTTTTTCCATATTGGTTTACTATATTTTAATATCTTTGGAGCAATCTTCAAAAGATCTTCTTTAAGTTTGTTCTTATCGTATTCGTCCTTGCCCATTCCTTTTCTAAGAGAGTTATGATGATCAAGAAGAATTTTTAATCTGGAATCTAGATTTTTCTCTGACAATAAATCTATAACTCTGATTGATCTCCTGCCCACTTTATCCTCGTATGCTGGTCCAATACCTCTTCTAGTTGTTCCTATTTTTGGATTTTTTGCGTTATCTTCTCTAAGTGCATCAAGCTCGCTATGTATTGGCAATATTAATGTTGCGGATTCTGATAAAAATAAATTTTGTTCAGATATTTCCACTCCTTTTTTTTTAATTTCCTCAATTTCATCTATTAAAGCCCATGGATCAACCACTACACCATTGCCAATAATTGAAATTTTATTTTTTCTAACTATGCCTGAAGGCAAAAGTCTTAATTTATATATTTTGCCATCTATTACTAAAGTATGTCCGGCATTGTGGCCTCCCTGAAATCTAATGACTACGTCAGCTTCGCTGGAAAGCCAATCTACTATTTTTCCCTTTCCTTCATCACCCCATTGCGATCCTACAACTACTACATTTTTCATCTAAATTTTTTCTTTATTTCAATTGAGTTAAGATGGTTTATTGGTCCATGTCCTTTTCCAAATTTTGGGGCATTGTTAATAGCTTGGTTTACATATTTAATTCCAATTTCACAAGATCTCTTTAACGATTTTCCACATGAATAATATGTGGCAATTGCTGAGGATAGCGTACATCCTGTTCCATGAGTATATTTTGATTTTATTTTTTCATTTTTAAATATGTAAATTTTATTTTTTTCTAAGAGTATATCGTATACCACCTTAGATTTTAAATGGCCTCCTTTTATAAGAACATTTTTTGCACCAAATTTAAGTAATTTTTTTCCTGCATTTATCATATCTTCTTTTGAAGTAATTTTTTGATTTGTTAAAATCTCGGCCTCAGGAATATTGGGTGTTATCAATGTTACTTTTTTAATAAACTTTTCTCTCAAAATCTTTACAGATTTTTTATCAATGAGTCTCGTTCCTCCTTTAGCAACCATTACAGGATCTAAAACAATTTTTTTAACTTTAATTTTTGACAGTGATTTTATAACTGTTTTAATAACATTTGTATTACTTAACATTCCAATTTTGACAACATCAGGTTTAATATCTTTTGATGTAAATTCAATTTGTTTAGAAATTTCAGCTGGAGATACGTTAAAAATTGAGTGAACACCATTTGTATTTTGAGAAGTTATTGCTGTAATTGCAGTCATAGCATAAGAACCTAGAGAGCTTACAGTTTTTATATCTGCTTGAATTCCCGCTCCTCCTGAAGAGTCTGAACCAGCAATAATCAATACTTTAGATTTTATTTTCAATTTAATTTATTGATCGTTTAACGAGATTAATACACTTAATCATTAATTTGTTATTATTTGTTTCACACATTATTCTTATTTTAGGCTCTGTACCAGAGGCTCTTACTAAAATTCTTCCTTTATTTTCTAAAAGGTGTTTTGCGTTTGAAATTGATTTTTTGCACTTTTTTGAGTTTATAATAGATTTATCTTTTACAAAAACATTAACCAATTTTTGTGGTATTTTTTGAAAGTTATTAAATAATTCACTAGCTTTCTTTCCTTTTCTCATTGAATAAAGCACTTCTAATGCAACAAGCAATCCATCCCCAGTGGTTGCAAAATTTCCAAGAATGATATGGCCTGACTGTTCTCCACCTAAATTACATTTATTTTTTTTCATTGATTCTTTAACATATCTGTCGCCAACTTTTGCCCTAATAAATTTGATTTTTTTTTTTTTAAATAGTTTTTCAAGTCCATAATTTGACATTAACGTTCCTACAACTCCACCTTTTAATATCTTTTTCTTTTTCCATCTTAACGCAATCATTGCAATAATTTGGTCACCATCAACAATTTTCCCTTTTTCATCACAAATTATAATTCTGTCAGCATCTCCATCTAAAGAGATTCCCAAGTCAACTTTCTTTTTATTTGAAAAAGATTTAATACGATTTGGAAAAGTTGATCCACAGTTTAAATTTATATTTAATCCGTTTGGTGAAGTTCCTATATTATAAACTTTTGCTCCTAATTTTTTAAGTATTTTAGGTCCAGATTTATAACCTGCTCCATTGGCGCAATCTATAGCTATATTGAGTCCCTTTAATGAAAAATTATTTGGAAAATTACTCTTTAATATATTTATATAATTATCATTAGCATCCTCTAATCTTTTTACTCTACCCAATACACTAGGTTTTGTTAAATTTTTTGAAATTTTTGTATCTATAAGTTTTTCTATCCTTTTTTCTATTTTGTCTGAAAGTTTTAAGCCATCAGGGCCAAATAATTTAAGACCGTTATCATAAAATGGGTTGTGTGACGCTGTTATCATAATTCCTAAATTTGCATTCATTTTTTTGGTTAACATTGCTAAACCGTTCGTAGGTAAAGGTCCAAGTGTGAAAACATGCATACCTGCCGATGTTAGTCCAGATACGAGAGCTGGTTCTAAAGTATAGCCAGATAATCTTGTGTCTTTTGCAATAATTGCTGTCTGTTTTTTTTTCTTCAGGTTTCTAAAATATGTCCCTGCGGCGAGACCAAACTTAAAAAACATATCACCATTAATTTTATTTTGGTTTACCGTTCCTCTAATACCATCTGTGCCAAAGTATCTTTTGCTCATATATTGAAAATAAGTCTGTTAAAAACTTTCATCGCCTGTTTAACTTCGTTTACATCATGAACCCTTAGAATTTGCACTCCATTTAAAGCTGCATGAATGCTAGATGAAATTGTTCCTCCAATTCTTTCGATTGAATCATTCTTCCCAACTATATCTTTAATAAATTTTTTTTTTGATATACCTAACATTACTGGAAATCCAAGTGAGTGATAAATAGATATTTGATTTAATATAGTAATATTATGTTTCAAATTTTTACCAAAACCAATACCTGGGTCTAAAATTATATTGTTATGTGATATTTTATTATCCCTTACAAATTTTAATTTTTTTTCAAAAAAATCGTATATATCCAGAAGTACATTTTTATATTTGGGGTTTTTTTGCATAGTTTTTGGAATTCCTTGAATATGATTTATAACAAATGGAATTTTAGTTTTTTTTAACACTTTTATTATTTCTTTATCGTGGCTCAATCCAGATATATCATTTAGAAGATCAATTTTTAAGTATAAGGATTTTTTTAAAACGTAACTTTTTCTTGTATCTAAAGATACAAATACTTTATTTTTTTTTGCAAATTTTAACTTTGATTTAACCCTATTCCATTCAATTTTTTTATCAATCAAATTTGAATTTGGACGTGTCGATTCTCCACCTATATCTAAAATATCAGCACCATCTTTTATTAATTTTGTAATTTGTTTATATGCAGATTTTGATTTAATGTACTTGCCTCCATCAGAAAAGCTATCTGGTGTAGCATTTAATATACCCATTAAAATAGGAAATGATTTAATTTTTAAACTTTCTAGACTTTTTGATTTGGTTATTTCTTTTAAATCTTTACGAATTTTTTTTTTTAATTTTTTGGAAAGATTTTTAATATCTTTAATTTTAATAATTTTTTTATTCTTTCTGCTAACTAATTCTATGGTATCAAAAGAAATTAATTTATTTCCATTAAGTGGGAGGCTTTTATTTTTATTTACTTTTTGTTTGGAAATTTCTCCATAGTAAAAATTACACGCTCGTGTGTAATATTTTATCATTTTGTTAATGAACTATTTTTGGTTTTAATCCGATTGACCCAAGAGCAGAGTCCTTATTTTCATTATCATTCTCGAGATCTTCTTTATTTTCTGGATATTTATTCTTAATGATAATATCTTCTATTTCTTCTCCTGTTAAAGTTTCATATGTTAACAATGCTTTTGCTATTTTATGTAAATCATCAATTTTATCTGTTAAAATTTGTTTTGCATGATTATATCCCTCATCCACCAGTTTTCTTATCTCTTTATCAATTTTTTTTGCAATTTCCTCGGAAACACTCTGTGTTTGAGTAACAGATCTGCCTAAAAATACTTCTTCTTGGTTTTCTCCATATTCTACAGGACCCATCTCTTCACTCATGCCATACTTCGTAACCATTGCTCTTGCTAATTGTGTTGCTTGATTTATATCTGAACCATTTCCTCCGCCAGCGCCTGTTGTAATGTTGTCTTTTCCAAAAATTAATTCTTCCGCAACTCTACCCCCAAAACAAACTGCTAATCTAGCTTTTAAATATTTAATTGAATATCCATGCTTATCTCTTTCGGGAAGATTCATAACCATTCCGAGTGCTCTTCCCCTTGGTATAATTGTAGCTTTATGGATTGGATCATAATGAGGCAACATATTATATGATACTAATGCATGCCCTCCCTCATGATAAGCAGTTAATTTTTTTTCATCTTCAGTCATTACCATCGATCGTCTCTCTGCACCCATCATGACTTTATCTTTTGCATCTTCAAATTCTTGATAAGTCACAATTCTTTTATTTTTTCTTGCGGCTAATAATGCGGCTTCATTTACTAAGTTTGCAAGGTCTGCGCCAGAAAATCCAGGTGTACCTCTCGCAACAGTTCTGAGATTTACATCCGGAGACATATTAATTTTTTTTGCGTGTACTTTTAATATTTTTTCTCTTCCTATTATGTCTGGATTGGAAACGACTACTTGCCTATCGAATCTGCCAGGTCTTAAAAGAGCAGGATCAAGTACATCAGGTCTGTTAGTTGCTGCAATTATTATTACTCCTTCGTTAGTATCAAATCCGTCCATTTCTACTAAAAGCTGATTAAGAGTTTGTTCTCTCTCATCATTGCCACCGCCGAGACCTGCGCCTCTGCTTCTTCCTACAGCATCTATTTCATCAATAAATATTATACATGGAGAATGTTTTTTTCCTTGCTCAAACATATCTCTAACTCTCGATGCTCCTACACCTACGAACATTTCAACAAAGTCTGATCCAGAAATTGTAAAGAATGGAACTCCCGCCTCACCAGCAATTGCTCTTGCTAATAAAGTTTTTCCTGTTCCTGGAGGTCCAACTAATAAACAACCTCTTGGAATTTTTCCTCCTAGTCTACTAAATTTTCTAGGATCTTTTAAGAATTCTACAACTTCCTCAACTTCCTCTTTAGCCTCTTCAACACCTGCCACGTCCTTAAATGTTACTTTTCCTTTAAGTTCGTTCATCAACTTAGCTTTTGATCTTCCAAAACCCATTGCTCCACCTTTGCCGCCTTGCATTTGTCTCATGAAGAAAATCCATACCGCTATCAACAGCAACATTGGGAACCAAGATAGAAGCACTCCTAATAGTGAAGGCATTTTTTCTTCTAATGGTGACGCTGAAATACTAACTCCTCTCTCAGATAGTTTTTCAATCAAATTAGGATCATTGGGAACATAAGTAGTAAATTTTTGGCCGTTTGAAAAAATTCCATTAATATTATTTCCTTGTATCTCAACTTTAACTACACGTCCATTTTCTACCTCTGTTAAAAATTCTGAAAAAATAATATTATTTTTTTGATTAAAAGATGTCTGTGGACTCTTAAACATATTATAGAGCCCTACAGTTAGTAAGACTATAATTGCCCACATTGCTAAATTTTTAAAATTCATAATTTAATATATAACGTAATTAAGAATTATTATAAATTAAACAAGTGTTAAAATGTGGCAAATTTAACCTTTTTTTCTTTTTTCTTCACAAACAATTACAGAATTATGTATTTTTTCAATCAATGTGCCACCTAATGTCGCTTTAATGCGATCTTTAAATTTTAGTTCATTAATCAGATTAATCATTTTCTTTCCTCTTGGAGGATGTTTTTTTCCACTAATTTTTTTAATTATATTTGCAAATGATCTAAAAATTATTTCATTAGAAAAAAGGAAAAAGTTTGATGATATTATATATTTTTTTTTCTGAAAAAATGTGTTTTGAGAAATATTATAATCAACTATTTCATTAATAGCTTTATTCGAGGAGGCTAGATTTTTTATCGTAAGATTTAATTTTTTGAAATCTAGTCCTTGATTTTTTAGGTTTTCAATTAAATTTCTCAATCGAACTCTTTGAAACCTTTCCATTTTATTGGACGGGTCATTAACATAAAAATTAAAAACTTTTTTTGAAATATATAATAAATCCTCTTTATTTAGACTTAGTAAAGGTCGGACTACTGTAATTAGATTATTTTTAAAAATGAATTTTTTTTCAATTTCTGAAAAAGATGAAAGACCTTCGGTTCCTGATCCTCGAAGCAATCTGCTAAAAAATGTTTCATAAATATCATCTTGATGATGTGCAGTTAAAAGAGTTTTTATATTAGATTTATTACATTCATTAAATATAAGTTTATATCTTTTATTTCTTGCTAGACTTTGTAAATTTGAATTTGGTTTTTTTCCTTTCCAATTTAAAATCTTTAATTTTATTTTATATAAATTTAGTTGTTTTTTTACTAATTGCGCCTCAATTTTTGACTCTTTTCTCAACCCATGATCAACCAAATAAAAAAAGGGTTTAAATTTAGCATTTATTTTAAATTTATAACAACATACTAAAAAACATAATGCCATACTATCAGGTCCTCCAGATACAGAAATAGCAACCTTATATAGATCATTTAAATTTTGAATTTTATTTTCAAAATTTTTGTATATTTCTAAGATTTTTTTATCTTTAAGAATTTTTTTAAAGTTAAAATTGCTAGGAATTGTTTTTTTTGCACTCAAACTTTTTTTCTTCATATTTTGCTTTTTGAAGAATAGATTGGGATGCGTCTGGATACTCTTTTTCTAAACTTGTTATCATCATGCAGCCTTGATCTTTTTCTCCGATTTGAACTAATGATACACCTAATTTTAATAAATTATCAGGTGCTTTTTCACTTTGTGGATATTTTTGATAACCCTCTAGATAAGCAGATGCTGCATCTACATACAATTGTCTGATTCTAAAAGTTTCTGCAAACCAATATTGAGCATTTCCTGCAAGCTCATGATTTGGATTGGTTAGCACAAATTCTTTTAAAGCTCTTTCTGCAGTATTATAATCACCAACTTTTAAAAAGCTTGTAGCAAATTCGTACTGACTTTCTGGTGCGCTATCAGGTAATAGCTTCTCGCTGGACTCTACATTTTCTAAAAGTACAGTAGAAGTAGAATCAACTGACTGTGTTTGCTGTGATGTTTCAGTTGTTGTCATATCTTTGTAAGAAATACTTCCCAAATCTTGAGGCTCGGATGTCCCAGGTAAAGTTTTATCTTCCTCCGAAATATTTTCTGTTAAATTTGCCGCGCCAGTGATTACTACATTGCCTATAGTTTTTTCTACTTGTTCAAATCTTAGTTGATTATCTGATTGTAATTTTGTTAACCTGTTAGAAAGTTTATCAAGTTTAAAATTAATTTCCTCAAATTTATTAGTTAAATCTCTAAATTGATTTTCAATTTCAGAAAGTTTTAAAAGATGTCTGGTTAAAGCTTCTTCAGAACCTATATCTGTTAACGCTTCATCATTATTATTATTATTTTTATTTTCAAATGAATCTGAGTAAACCGCCCTCTCTAAAGTATTAATATCTTGTTTTAGTGTTTCTAATATTTGTAAGATATTATGGTTGTCTGAATAAACATAGTTGATGTTTGCACTAAACAAAAAAATTATGAATGATAAATAAAAAATATATTTCTTAGTCATTTAAATAATAGTTTTTAGATACAATGATGGCAAAAAAAAGACCCATTACTTTATAATAGAAGTAATGGGTCTTAAATTTATGTTAAGTAATCTTATTTAGTTAGCTTTTACTGTAACAGATCGTCTATTTTTTGACCAAGCTAAAGGATTAGAGCCAGAGTCTACAGGTCTTTCTTTACCATAACTTATTACAGAAATTCTATTTTCTGAAATTCCATAAGTCATTAGATAATCTTTGGCTGCATTAGCTCTTCTTTCTCCTAGGGCTAAGTTATATTCTCTTGTCCCTCTTTCATCCGCATGGCCTTCTAGAACTACATTGATATCAGAATTTTTTCTTAACCATGCTGCTTGTTTTCTTAATGTGTCTCTTGAAGCAGTAGTTAAAACTGACTCGTTTGTAGCAAAGAACACTCTGTCAGGAACTCCGTCCGCTAAATATTCTACAGTGTCTGTCCCTGTGTAAACATCACCTTGAATTTGTGAATCAATTTTTGCAGCTTGTTGTGCACATGCTGATAATAGTAATGCAAAAATTGAAGCTAAAATTAGATTGTAAGTTGACTTTCTAAATATCATACTGCTCCTTAAATTCTTTTAATAATCTATTAGTTTCACAACTAAATAAATCTTTCAAGATAAGAAATCAACCGTAAATATTGGGAAAATCTACTTTATATATGCTAATTACTCAGCAATGAGGACCAAGATGGGTCGGAAGCGTCTGTTTCTGTGATAACTTGTCTTTCGTTATAACCTGTTAGATCGATTGACCATAGTTTAGCTGAAAACCCCTCTCCTTCACTATTTGATTTTGTTTCTCTATAAAATATTAATACCCTTCCATTAGGTGACCATGAGGGTGCTTCTTGATAATAATTTTCTGTAAGTAATCTCTCACCTGTTCCATCTGTTCTCATAACTCCGATGTAAAATTTTCCTTTGTGAAGTTTTGTGAATGCAATTAGGTCACCTCTTGGAGACCAGACAGGCGTTCCGTATAAACCATTTCCAAATGAAATTCTTTTTACCTTTGATCCATCACTTTTCATTACATAAATTTGTTGATAGCCACTTCTATCAGAATTAAATGTTATAAATTTACCGTCAGGTGAATAAGATGGAGAAGTATCGATAGAAGGATGATTTGTAATTCTTTCCACAATTCTATTTTCTAAATCCATTGTATAAATATCTGAATTACCATCTTTAGCAAAACTCATAATTATTTTTTTTCCATCAGGTGAGAATCTTGGCGCAAAAGTCATTCCAGGAAAATCACCCACAACTTCTTGTATTCCAGTTTCGATATCTAGCAAGTATACTCTAGGAAGATTTTTAAAATAAGAAAGATATGTTACCATTTGATTTGTTGGATTAAATCTTGGAGTTAATACAAGTTCATTTCCTAATGTTAAATATTTTGTGTTAAATCCATCTTGATCCATAATGGCAAGTTTTTTAATTCTTTTAGTTTTTGGGCCTTCTTCTGATACATAAATAATTCTTGTATCAAAATATCCTTTCTCGCCAGTTAATCTCTCATAAATCTTATCAGAAATAATATGACCAATTCTCCTCCAATTATTTGGTGTTGTTGTGAAAGCTAAAGCTAACATTTCCCTTGCAGCTAATACATCCCACAATCTAAATTCTACTCTAACTTTATCATCTTTAAATTCTACTTTACCAGTAATTAAAGCTTGAGCTTTAATTAAAGACCAATCTTCAAATCTAGGTTTTAAATGAGCCACATCAGGTTTTTGAAGAAAAGCTTTCTTTTCAAGTGGATTGAACAACCCAGTGGCTTTTAAATTATTTTCAATAACAGTGGATATTTCATGACCAATTTTATCAATTTTAATTTCTTTTTTTAATGCTTCTGTTGTCTCTTTATCAGATGAAAGAGCAGATACTGCAATTGGTAAAGGATTTAAATTTCCTCTAGTTATATCTACTTCGATTAATGCATAAAGTTTGGATGGAGATATTATAATTATAAATAGTATTATTAACTGTATTTTTTTCATCACCCCTCTAACATTTCTCTAGCATCAAAGTTTAATTGTAAATCTTTCCATTTTTCATAACCAGTTGTTGGTACTCTTAAAGGTTGACAAAGCTGGATGGCTCTTAGTGCACTTTCTGCTAAAACTTTATAGAATCCTTGTCCTGGCTTATTCATTCTAGCATGATCTAATATCTCAGATTTAATCACTGTACCATCGGGTTTAAGTTTTAATTTTATTCTCACTAATAAATTTTCATTATAAGGTAACCCTAAAGGTATGCTCCAGCAACCAAAAATTTGTGCTTTTAGAGCATCTTCTTCATTTAAAGTTAAGCCAGATAATTTCATTGATTCATCTTGTGACTGGGTAATTTCATCGTTTTTAATATTTGTTTCTGCAAAATTTTCTTTCGATTTATCTATTAATGCTGCAATGTTATTAGGATCAAATAACTCCTTTTTTTCAAATTCTGAAACCTGTTTTGCCTTATTGTCCTCTATTTTTGGATTTTGTTTTTCTTTTTCTACTTTTTTAATTTTTTCAATTTCTTGGTCTGGCAACGGAATGGCGTCGGGTTTTTCTTTTTTTACCTTTTTAGGTGGCGCTTGTTCGGAAACTAGTTTCTCTTTTTCTTTCTTTACCTTTTCAATTATTTTTTCTGCTTTTGGAGCGAAAGGAATATTGGTCTGATCTGTTATTTGAATTAATTCTACCGAAATTAACGGTGGTATATCTATTGGTTTTTTTGCAATAAATGGAAAACTAACCAGTGCTATTACAATAATTGAGATATGAAAAAAAAATGATAAAAGTAAATTTTGAGGCATTTACTACCTATCTTTGTATGGTTCAGATATTAGCGCAACTTTAGTAAATCCTGATCCAGATAACATTCCCATTATTTCAAGCACTCTACCGTAATTTATAGCTTTATCTCCTCTAACATAAATCCTAGTATCTGTCCTATTTTTAGAAACTGCTAATATTTTTGCAGTCAAACTATCAAATTCGATTTTCGACTCTTGAATAAAAATTTCGCCTTTTGAGTTAATTGTCAATGTTAATGGCTCCTGTTCTTCGGGTAAGGAGTCTGCTGAAGTCTCAGGCAAGTCTACTTGAACTCCAACTGTTAAAAGAGGTGCTGTTACCATAAATATTATTAAGAGAACCAACATAACATCTACAAAAGGTGTTACATTGATTTCGCTCATAGGTTCTCTGGATGATCGACCAAGTTTAAACGCCATAATTAAATTATTGCTAAAAATCTTTTTGAAAAATCTTCTAATTTATTTGAATATTTCCTAGCATCACTATTAAATTTATTATATGCAACAACGGCTGGAATTGCTGCAAGCAAACCTAATGCAGTTGCAAAAAGTGCCTCTGCTATACCTGGTGCAACAATAGCTAAACTTGTATTTCTAGAAATTGCTATTGATTGAAATGAATTCATTATTCCCCAAACTGTACCAAATAGTCCAATAAAGGGGGCGGTTGCTCCAACAGTTGCTAAAAAAGTAAAATTTTTCTCAATAACAGACATTTGTTTTTCTATATTTGTGGACATGATATTTGTTAATCTTTCACTTAAATTAGATTTAGATCTTGATTTTAAAACAGTTTGCATTGAGTCCTTAAATACCATAGCCATTGGATCGTCCATATCAGATGGTAAATTATTATAAAAAGTTTCAGCAGACTTTGACCTCCAAAACTTTTCCTCAAATTCTAAAGTAGATTGATTTATTTTTTTAAACATCCTAAATTTTTCAAATATAATTGCCCAAGAATATATTGATGCTGCGATTAACATTATAATCACCAATTTTACAATTATATCCGCTCTAATAAATAGATTTAGAATAGAAAAATCTGCACTTGAAGTTAATCCTACAGCTTGTGATGCTATATCTGCTTCCATTGAACTCTTCTCACACTAAAATGTGTCATGAATATGTCTCTATATTGGGTAATTTTATTCGGTTTTATAAGTATTATAATAGTAGCTTGCTATTAATATTGCATCAGCCTTGTTAGTATCTTTTTTTCTTTTTAGCTTTTCCGAAAATTTTGGAAATATTTCAATTGCCCTTGATCTGCTAGCATCTTTAGAAGTTTTAATTAAATTAAAATACTTTTTCCATTTTGTTGGCCTAACAAAATAAATGGGGAGTTGCATTGCGGAACATATGCCTTTAATTACACCAAAAGATTGACCAAAATTAAACATACTAGTCACCCCTTGTCCAGGCATTGCTGTTACATGCTCAACAACAACTCTTACCTTATCTTGATTTGATTCAAGTAACCTTGAACTAATCTCATTAAATAGTTGATTTCCATTAACCTGTCTTTTATTTTTTTTCCCTTCTGCCATTGAAGGCATTTCAATTACATCAATAATTTTTCCATTTTCAAAGAAGCAAATTGCTCCTGATATTCCAGGATCTATTCCAATTATATACATTTAATCAATAAACTTTGCGTTACTATAAACATTTTGAACATCATCATTATCTTCGAGATTCTCTATAAAATTTATAATATCTTCTTTTGTTTCATTTTTAATTTCTAAAAATAATATTGGGATCCATTCTATTCCTGTTGAAATAAATGACTCTATTTCTTTCTCTAACAACTTTTTTACTTTATAAATTTCTTCTTTATCTGTATGGATTTCATGGAAGTTCCCAGGATATGAAATACAATCCTGCGCACCGGAACTAAGAGCTAATTCTAAAACTTTTTCTTCAGATATCAAGTCGTAATCTATTTTAATTACACCCACTTGTTTAAAGTTATGAGATGATGATCCTTGGGCTCCAAAAGTCCCCCCATTTTTCTGGAATAATGTTCTAATAGATGAAGCTGTTCTATTTTTATTATCAGTTAAAGTGTCTACAATGATCGCTATATTATTTGGCCCAAAGCCCTCATATCTTATATTTTCGAAACTTGATTGGTCCCCTGTTTCAGATTTATCAATTGCTCTATCAATATTATCTTTTGGCATATTTGCGGCTCTTGCTGACTGAATTGCGGCTCTAAGCCTTGGATTCATTTCTGGATTTTTATCACCTAATTTTGCTGCAACTGTAATTTCTCTGGAAAGTTTTGAGAATATTTTAGATCTAACTTTATCTGCTCTTCCTTTTTTATGTTTAATACCTGCCCAATGAGAGTGACCCGCCATAACTTTATTTAGTATTTTTCAATACACCTCCGGTTATAAAATTTTTAATTTTTAGAGCTAATCCGGTTTCTTTACATACATCAACAATAACTCCAGATATAGATGCTTCTCCTTTTGAGGGAAAGTGTTTAATTGATTCTTCTTTTAAAAATCTTTTAATAGAATTATTTTTATCCATGCCTATAACGGAATCATAATCACCACACATTCCTGCATCTGTCATATATCCTGTGCCTTTTGATAGTATTCTAGCATCATTTGTTGGAACGTGTGTATGTGTTCCAACTACTAAGGACGCTTTTCCGTCTAAAAAATGTCCAATAGCCATTTTCTCACTTGTAATTTCACCATGAACATCAACTACTAGACAATCGTAATCTTTTTTTAATGATTTAATTTGTAAAAAATTATTTAGTGAAATAAATATATCATCACACTTTTTCATAAAAACATTTCCCATTAAATTTAAAACTCCTATTTTTAAACCAGTTCTGGAATTAAATACTGAAAAGCCAACCCCAGGTAAATTTTTATCCATGTTAAAGGGCCTTAATAATCTTGATTGATTTTTTATAAATTCATAGGTTTCTTTTTGATCCCAAATATGATTTCCACTTGTAACAACATCTACCCCGCAAGATATAAACTCATCAAGAATGTTTTGTGTTATTCCTACACCTTCTTCAGCAGCATTTTCTCCATTAACGATGGTGAAATCAATATTCTTATCTTTAATAATTGTTTGTAAATTTTGCTTTATAGCAATGGATCCTGATTGACCAACAACATCACCTAAAAATAATATTCTCATATCAAGTTTTTTTCAGTTATTATTTTATCGAGCTTTTTATCAAATTTATTTATTGGGAGTTTTGTAATTTTCTGAAATGAAAAGGCAAGTCCAATTTTAACTATTTTTTTTATTTTAGAATTTTTTTCAAAATATCGATCATAAAAACCACCTCCATATCCAAGTCTGTTTAAATTTCCATCAAATCCTACTAAAGGAACAAAAATCAGATCAGGCACTACTTTGTTTACTGTTTTGAACGGTTCCTGTATCCCAAGTTTATTCAATTTTAGTGGATCTGCAAATGAATATCTATAAAAATTCATTTGGGAGCTATTTTTAATTACAGGCAAAGAAATATAATATTTTTTTTTCTCTAAAAATTTTAAAAGATTTAAGCAATCAAATTCATAATTAATTGGAATGTAGCCACCAATTATTTTAATATTTTGAAATTTTTTTAGGAATTCAAAAATGTTATAAGAAAAATTTGAACTTATTTCTAAATAATTTTTTTTTCTAATGCTTATCAGCTTTTTTCTTAAGTTTTTTTTCAAAAGATATTCTAATTTTATTATGAAAAATTATTTTTATTCATAAATTCTTCTATTTGACTAGAAGCATCATCTATAATTTTTTCATATCCATTATTTAAATTTTCTAATTCACCCTTAAATTTTTCTTGCTCTCTTTGTAAATTATTAATTTCATTGTCCTTGTCATCCTTATAATTATAAACTAGTGATTTTAGTTCTTTAAATTTTGCCTTTAACTTTTCTATTTCTTCTTTTTTCTCTTCAATCTTTTTTTTTGTCTCGAAATATTCATCCATTAAAGTTATAGATGTAATTAACAGAAGTTTGCTTTCCCCAAGATTGCCTAGTTTAGATTTAAGATGATTAAATTTTTCTGTTAAATTTTGTGATAATTCCTCCAAATGCTCTTCCTGACCATCTTCACAAGATAAAAGAAAGTCTTTGCCATTGAATTTTATATTTATATTTGCCATTTATCTATTTCTTCAATTAAATACTCTGTCTCCTGGTTTAATTCATCAATTTTTTGATCAAATTCGTCTCGTTTTTCTCTATCTTTTTTTTTGCTATTCTCAAGTTCCTGAATTTTTTTTTGTGCATTCTCAAGCTCCTTTACAAGAGAGTGATATTTATCCTCAAGTTTATTTTTTTCAATTTCTAATTGATTTTTATGATCCTTTAGTGTCTCTATTTGTAATTGATCTTTGTTTTGAATTTGAGATGTATCAAAGTTATTCAGTTTATTTAATAACTCATAAAGTTTTTTTTCTTTTTCCTGAAAAGATTTCATATATATAAATATATTATTAAATTGTACTATCA
>MDSZ01048858.1_pt1 | contig 17863 bp, 9 predicted proteins | sample 811201 | NCBI WGS metagenome assembly MDSZ01 (sample SAMN05326647, study PRJNA326480) | marine metagenome | isolation source: seawater | place: Indian Ocean: North | collected 2010
AAACCCTAAACCCGGAAGCTATACCGCCGCTTTCACTGAAGCTCTCATAAAGGAAGCTGAAACCCGTCAGGAAATCGTAGCTATCACGGCAGCGATGCCCGATAGCACTGGTCTACTTCCTTTCTCAGAACGTTTCCCCGATCGTTTCTTCGATGTAGGCATAGCTGAGCAACATGCAACTACCGCCGCAGCAGGAATGGCTATGTCTGGCCTCCGACCAGTTGTAGCTATATACGCAACCTTTCTTAATCGGGCATTCGATCAAATAGCCTTTGACGTCGGGCTCCATGAACTTCCAGTAATTTTCTGCCTTGATCGAGCTGGAATAACCGGTCCTGATGGGGCTTCTCATCATGGCCTACTTGACATGATGCTTATGTCCAAAATACCTGGAATGACAATTTTCGCGCCTTCCTCCTATCAAGAACTCCAACAAATGTTCCAGGATGCTTTCGAAATTACCGAAGGTCCGGTATGTATCCGATACCCTCGAACTCCTGCACCGACAGTCCTCGAAACCGAAATTGGAAAAGGAACGCAAGCACGCAAAGTTCAGAGCGGAAAAGACGTCTGCATTCTCGCTATAGGGAAAATGCTAGGACCAGCCAAAGAAGCTGCGAAAGCCTTAAAACAAAAGGGAATAGAGTGCGGCATTTGGGATGTCCGATGTGTAGCCCCATTAGATATGGCCATGCTTGAAGACGCTCACCATCATCCGGTTGTAATCACGATTGAGGATGGAATCACCGAAGGAGGTATCGGGTCCATAATTCAAAGTAAACTTTCCAAACTAGATGGTCGTGGGCCTATCGTTCGGACCATGGGAGTTCCATCTTCCTATATACCACAAGGTAACGCTGACGAAATTCTTTCTAAACTGGGATTGGATTCCGAAGGAATCATCAAGGAATCCCTTCTAGCACATAAACTTCTGCAATCTGACAATTAGGAGATAGCAGACCTTAGTCAAAAAAAGGATTTTCGCCTGCCTCATGATCAGTAAGATCAATGATTTCGGTGATTTCGGGTATCGCCTCAGCGATCATTACCTCTATCCCTTGTCTGAGGGTCGCTGCTGACATAGCACACCCTTGGCAACCGCCACCCATAAGAATATGAGCTACGGTCCCTTCCATTTTCACTAGCTCGGCATAGCCTCCATGAGCAGCTAGTGATGGGTTGATATGGCGGTCAAGAAGCTGTTGAAGCTTCTCGCTAATTGTCCCACTTAACTCAAGCTCCTCTCCCTCAAGCATGTTCGGACGATTAGGATTCCGAATTACTAGACCGCCCTGCATTGGATTACTAGGAAGATCCAAAGTTGCACCATCAAGATTCTCGTAACTTTCTTTAGGGACAAGAATCATCAAATCACCAATACTAGAAATAACATCACTTTCTGGGATTTCCTCAATGCTTTCAAAGGAAAGATCATATGAGAACTCAGGGCCGTTAACCCCGATTATTTGGACGCGCAAACCAAGCTTTTCAGGCTCATCCTCCTCTGATCTAACTTCCAGAACTTTTTCGACTGCAGCCTCAGTGACCAACAAGCCTTTTGCGACACGCTCACTGGTTTCAATTTGATCAACAGACATACTGAAATATTACCCAAATTGTGTCCAAGGATTGCATATCAGAAGGAATTTCACCAGAGATATCTCCGTCATTGGCAGCCACCATCTACGGTACTTAATGTGCTCTCGTTAAATTTCGATTTACACAAAAACCTTAAATTAATCCGTCGATTGTTGCTTGTCGCTCTTCTAGTAGTCGGGTTCACACTTCGAGTCTGGAACATTAATTGGGATCAAGGAACGCATCAGCACCCAGATGAGCGGTATTGGAGCATGGTTACAGAAGATATCTCTTGGCCTGGAACCGGAAGCTACTTTGACTCGAACAATTCAAGTCTCAACCCTTATAACTACCGAAGCACCTGGGTCTATGGGACACTTCCACTATTTATCACAAAGGCAACTGCAAACTATCTAGAGAGAGACACATTTATTTCTAATGTATTCGTTGACACTGCTGACAAACTTGGTATCGACCTAAATGAAACATCAACTATAAACGACAACCAGAAAATTAAGACTAAAGCATTTGATAGTGGCTATAAGTCAAACCTGATAGGCCGACTTCTCTCTGCGATCGTAGACACAGGAACTATCTTGATCGTATACCTGCTTGGGCGCGAACTATTTAATAGAAAAGTAGGATTTATTTCTGCGATACTGCAAGCGTTTACCGTTCTCCACATCCAATACAGTCATTTTTATGGAGCGGAGCCTTGGGTAACCTTTTTTGCATCATTGACCGTATTGCTTTCGGTAAAACTCTTTAAAACAATTCGATTATCGAGCGATCATAGCAAGTTTTTCAATCCAAAATTATTGGGATTTTCTCTCTCAATCGGTGTCACTTTGGGCCTAACTGTCGCTTCCAAAATCAGTGGGTTAGCTGTGGGAATAGTGCCTTTAATTGCATTTATTTTGTCCTTTACATATAGGACAAAATCTAAAAAGAACCTTGAGATAGTCAAGGAATCAGCAAAGTATCTGGGATTGGCAATTTCAATGCTCCTCTCAGCATTCCTTTGTTTCAGAGTACTCCAACCATACGCATTCAAAGGGCTCATTACTTTCGATGGGAGATTCCTTTCAGATATCCAGTACCTTCGATCCGTAAACTCCGGCGGCAACGTTCCATGGGTCATTCAATGGGTCGGGGTTACACCTTTATGGTTTCCAATTAAGTCTATTTTTTGGCATGGGATGGGACCGACTCTAGCTGTTGCCGTTTTAGCTGGCCTTTACATAGCAGGTTTAGAAATCATCAAGAAACAAAATATCACACTAATCATTCCGCTTAGCTTTGTTATTGTCATGCTTGGGCTCGTGAGCCAACAATTTAACCCCTTGATCCGGTACCTTCTCCCTGCATATCCAATAGCTATAACTTTCGGCGGATACGGTATTTACCGCCTTTGGCGCTGGGGAGAAGGAAAAGAAATTGCTATTGGGAAGAGGCCTATATTGCGTCGGATAAGCAAAGGCACAGCTGCAATACTTGTAGCAGGAACAGTCTTTTGGGGATTAGCATTCGTAAACGGCGTCTACAACGATACGCACCCTCGAATATCTGCATCTGAATGGATCAACGAAAATATAGAGCCAGGGTCCACTATCACTCATCAAATCTGGGACGACCGGCTTCCTCTCCCAATACCCAACGAAATTACACCACAGCTGAACTACGTTGAACTTGACCTATTCAGATCTGATCAGTTTGACGACCCTAACTCAGGAAAATCTAAACTCATCACTCTCTTGGATAACCTTGAGGAAACCGACTACATCATTGAAGCCAGCAATCGACTCTATGACTCCATACCAAGAATTCCTGCCGAATATCCAGGAACAAATTCTTATTATGATGCTTTGTTTTCAGGTGAGCTCGGATTTGAGCTTATAGCAAATTTTGAAAATTCCCCTTCACTTTTCGGTCTCAGTTTTAAAGACTCAAACGGTGAAGAAACTTTTACTGTCTATGACCATCCAAGTGTCACTATCTGGGCAAAGACCGATGAATGGGACCGAACGAATGCCCTTAAGATCCTCAATCCATTCCGTGCCACATATGCGCCCGACCTCGAACCAAGAGATGCTAGCTCCAACGCTCTAATGCTGAGGACCTCTGAGAGTTCTTCCTTGCAGAATAATTCGACGTTCGATGATACATTTACACCAAATAGTTACTTGGGGGCACCTCAATGGGTCTGGTGGCTCTTGTGGCTTCAGATAGCGGCTTTCGCAGTCTTACCATGGTCAACTTTGCTATTTAGACAATTTGCTGATGCCGGATACGGCTTGAGTAAAGCAATCGGGTTTCTTTCATCCGGTACTCTCCTTTGGTTATTCGTGATTTGGGATGTATTTGAATTTAACCAAACGACAGCCTTAGCAAGCATGGCGGCAATTTTTACTATAGGGCTGGCTTTATGGTGGATACACCGAGTTCGCCTTTTTCAGCTCTTCTGCAAATACCGTTTTGTATGGCTTGCAAGTGAGATCATCTTTTTGGCCATCTTTACCTTCCTATTACTATTGCGTTCATTCAATCCTGACCTGTGGGAATCCTACCTCGGGGGTGAAAAGCCAATGGAGCTTGGATATCTAACTGCGATAGGAAGGTCAGCAGAATTACCACCATACGACCCATGGTTCGCTGGGGGTGCAATGAACTACTACTATTTCGGCTGGTTCCTCGTTGCAGTCCCCATGCGGGCCTTAAAAATACTCCCAGAAGTTGCATTCCAGTTTGGGGTAGCAACTTTTGGAGCCCTCGTCGGAGCAACGATCTTCACTCTCGTATACAACGTCGTAATGGGTAGCAGCTCCCCAAAGGCCAAGCATTTTAGATCAAAGTCAACTGCTGTAAAGTCAGGGATTTTGGGCCTATTCCTTTTCATGGGATCTGGGACGCTTGATGCACTTCGAGTACACACTGAACGCCTTCGCCAAGTAAATACTTGGACCCTTTTTGAGGACTGGCCTGTTATAGGTGTTCTCGTCGAATTAATGGGAGGAACGTGGACATGGGTTTCAGGAACCAATCTAACAAAATTCGATTGGTGGGCTCCTAGTCGTGTCAATTCAGGTAATTTCGACATTACCGAATTCCCCTATTTCACATTCCTTTTCGGAGATCTCCATCCACATATGATGGGAATGGCTATCAGCGGGCTATTGCTCGCTGTTTCATTTGCTTACCTGCACTCATGCAGAAGTGGGCCAAAAAGAAGCAGCCTGTATTTGGCCATAGGTATTGGACTGCTATCTGGCCTTACGAGAATAACAAACACCTGGGATTACCCGACTTCACTTCTCTTACTTCTCGTTACTTTCTTTCTCGGAGCTTGGATACGCAATGATGCTAGCGAAGATCACTATGGAAGAAACAAGGCTTCCCTATTTGGAGTGATCGGACTAACCATGGTTTTGAGCGCCTCAAGTTCTGGCGGAAACTCGCTTATCCTGATCTTCGGGGCAGTAAGTTTTTTAGGGGCTCTCTCAGCTTTATTTAATCCAATTAACCGGAGTCGGATACTTCAGTTCGTCTGCCATTTATCTTTAGCAGCGCTTACCCATATAGCATTCCTATGGCCTTATCTTCGAGATACCAAAAACTTTAACATCGGGATACATCGGGCAAAATGGACCTCGCCGCTAGATGACTTCATGTCCCATTGGGGGATTTTTCTGTCGATAGCTTTTATTTTCTTAAGCAGTATTTCCCTCAGATTACGCCGAAACCACAAAGAACATAATGTTACTGTCCACTTCCTACCGACATTTTTCCGGCGAAACAAGTTTGTTAAATTTGTAACAGTAGGTCTATGTCTCAGTGCAATAACTATTTGTACCTTGAAGATCAGCGCAGCTTTCGCAATAACAATCTTCGGAGGATTCTGGTCTTTCGTTCTCGCCGAGAATGAATGCAGAAACCTTAAACCCGATATCGGAAAGCTATTTGCCATAATCATGTTTCTGTTTGGGTTCGCTGTTATCGGGGGGCCTGAAATCATTACCGTCAACAATGACGTTGCCCGAATGAATACGGTCTTTAAATTCTGGCTGCAGGGATGGCTTTTCTTCGCAATTGGCTCCGCATTTGCAATAAACCACATTTGGCATATAGCAAAAGAGGCGCATGATCATCCGAAGACCACTACATCACGCTTTTGGATCTCCCCTCTAAGCGTGTGGCGCATTTTTGTCTTCGCTGTAGTGGCGATCGGCCTGACCTACCCATTGCTGGCCACGGGACCGCGACTTTCTACTAGATTCAATCCCCACTATAAAGGCCTAAATGGGATCGCCTACCTAGATGATGACCCATACATCATCAGAAGAGACCAAGGTCAACAAGGAGCTGCAACAGTGGTACAAATCGCTGAGGACCTCCCTTTAATTCAATGGATAAGATCAAACATTGCAGGGAGCCCCACAATTGTCGAATGGTCTGGGGATAGCTACGACTGGAATAGTCGCATCGCAGTACACACAGGACTTCCCACTGTGCTCGGCTGGTCATCCCACCAGTATCAGCAACGTCAAGAATACGCCGACTGGATTCTTCAAAGACGAATCGATATACAGAACTTCTATACGAAAGCCACCCAAAAAACTGCCTCAGAATTTCTTCTTACTTATGAGGTCAACTACGTAGTCGTAGGAGTTCAAGAACATAGATTCGGAAATCCAGATGTCTTAGCTTCTTTTGCGAATCATCCTGCATTAACGAAAGTATTCCAATCTGGCAAAAATGTTATCTACATTGTCGATACAGAGGCCCTTTGGGAATTAGCCATTTCTTAGCTCAAATTACCCATCGGATTCGAGAAAGTTGCTTACATTCTGACAAGATTTTTCATACTTTGGCTTCTCTCCTCGACTGGGAAACAGCGGCTTAAAGTATTCCGTCCCTAATTCATAGATTTCAGTCCTCACATACACGGAACCACTAAGCGAGGCGGGACATCTGCCACTTCCACTGTCCCAAGGCTCTCTATTCCAGACCCATTCAACCCAATCAGAGATGAAATCTCCGAACTGACTTGGGCTGCTAATTCCAGTATCAAATTCAGGAACCCACCACCACCGATGTTCATAGGGAACTTCAATGTAAGACCCATCATCATCTTCAGAAGCCATCCGGTCCCAATGCGGAACGAAGACTACATCTGCACCAAATGGAAAACTTCCGTTTTCTATAACCGCATATGAAGACGAATGAAAGTCTCGGAGGTACCATCCATACGGCCAGTAAACATCACTATCTATCTTCACTTCCAAATGCCTGCCAAACTCAGCAAGAGAGATCCGATCTAATATCTCAAGCTGTTCAGCCCACTCAATAACTTCGGGAGTAGCTTGGCCCGCCTGAACAAACAATTCCTGAGGTTCTCCACCTCGGATATAGGAACTGTAGATACTTGTTGCAGATGCGTATGCAAAACCGAAAAGAAGGAAAATCGCGAAGCAGATATTGGTCCATTTCCGTCTTTCCCTATCCCAAATCGCCTGACCTCCTATACCGGCAAGGATCACTATGGGTAATAAAATGTGGACCATCAACCATGGCATCCGCTCTCCAGCCCAAGAGTAAACGATCAAGCTCGCGCACGCCCACCAAGTAATACTTTGCCCAAAAAGATTCGGCTTTCGGATTACCGAAATTAGACCCACACAGGCGAAACACAACACCATCCATTCGTAGGCAAGCAAAAGTACAAGATAGTATTGCCACCGGGAATCACCCCTCACGGTTGCTTGTTCGCCTAACCAATATTCGAAACCAGAAACTAAGCCATTTCGAATCGCTCCATAGGGCGCTGTTAAAGCACCTGGACCGCTGAATTGCTGGAAGAACTGTGTAAATAGTGCTACAAAAATCACCGCCGATACCAATCCAGCTAGAACCCACCCACCGAGGCGAGGAGTTAGAAGGGTCCGAAAAACTGGAATTTGCGATAACTGGACCCCACGACGAATAGCGATTAAGCCACAGATAATGGCTGCACAAGCAAGCAGGACCCCATACAGCCCTAGTTTTACAATAGTGGAACTACCCTCCTGCTCTCCCGGGTTTGTCCCAATCCAAATGAACGTAGCAAACATCAGGCAAATTCCAACAAGGAGAAACCATCGACGAATTAGCTCTCCGGAAACTGCCTGTTCCTTAGTATTATCAGCCACTCTCGAATAAACATTGATTGTTCTCCGGCCCACACCTTCAATTCGCACTTCCCGATTTAAGTCTTTGTACTTCGGTTCTCTAACCGCTGACCTACGAATTTGTTGAAAGGATGCGATGAGAAGGTCTTGGCCTAAAACGACGACTCCAAAAGAACCAAAGATAAATACTGTAAGAAAAACTGATTCCTTTACTGCCAAACTCAGTACGAGCAAGCTAAGGAGTGCAACGGGATGCCATCTTCGTGGACGAGTAAGAAATGAAACTAACGTTATGACTGTTAAAAACGTTAACGCCAAGAAGAAGCTATCCTCTCTTCCAAATCTCGAAAAGTACAACATAGTAGGGCTTGTCAGCAGAAAGGCTACCGTGAGAGGGGTGCCTATAGTGCCAAGATTTCGGCGCCAAACCCATGGCAGAAATACAACAGCTATACCCGAAAGAGCGGGTAGTAGACGAGCAATGCCGTCTGATTGGCCTAAGATCCAGAAAAAAGCAGCTGTAATATAAAAGCGTAACGGTCCGTGGTAGACCGGATCATACCCTTTATACGTTCCATTCAAATACTGAAGCGAAAACCATGCGTCGAGGCTCTCATCGTGATGAAAGGCCCGAAGACCCAGATAGGCCAATCTACTTATTACAGCTAAGACAAGCAAAAATACGATCAGCTGCCACACCTTCCGCCACTCCCCAGAGGATGAATCTTGCCTTTTCGGCCCCTGGCCGCTGTCTTGTTGTAGGAACTTTCTGAGATTTAAACTAGTCATTTCCGTCCAGTGTTTTGAAAATCCGATAGCCGCCGATGCTATAGACTATTTCTCCAAAGTTATTCAGGTACGAATCACCAATATCTTCTTCTTGTCCATCCAGAGAAGTAAACAAAGATTTTTCATATGGGCCAACAACTATAAAATCGATGTCGTATTTACGAATAATTTCATCAGCTTCACTTGGGTTCTCATATAAGTATCGTAGATCCTGATCACGCGTGTACCAGTCAACACCTAGATCGTTCAATCTACCTGGTGAACCTGAAACTACTGTCCGCCCTGTCAATGCCCGTATAGGATGAACGTTTGTATTCGCACTTGCAAATACTGCATCCTTCCTAGTATTTTCCCGAACCCATTCACCCAGCAAAACGTCTTCACCAGAGAGATAACTGGTCGGATAGGGGCCAGAACTCCCCTCAAATGCGCGCCATATGTCTAACGTACCTGACAAAGATAGTGAGATTACCAATAACACGCCTACAACTTTTGATATGGCTGAGTGAACAAATAAGCGACTTAGAGCTTCCCCAACTAATGGGGCCGCCAATAATAGAAAAAAGACCACATATTTGGCATTGTTTCCTGGCCAGAAATGCCAAATAGCTATGTTCGGGATAATAAGAAGTACATAAATTGGAAAAAAGCGATACCCAAATTTTTTGATAGTAATAACAGTTCCCGCAATTGCTATTGGAATGAATAGACCTGTATTCAAAAACCAGAAAGCTAGAAAATCGAACGGAGTGCGTTCCCATGATGACTTCCCCAGCATCCAAAAGGAATGCCAATGTGAACCATCACGTTCTGGCAGCTGCCAAACTAGGACCGGTAGACCCAAACATAAGCTCGGCAACAAAAAAAACAGCCATGACTTACTACGATTTAGAACTGCCCAACATCCACCCATAAGTAGAACAGCCCCAAAAGCAAAAACATGGAACACAGGAAGGAAACCTGCAAAAACCCCAACAAAAAAGTACGTCTTAGGATCGCGGCGATCTCTATTGAGCCACAAAACAAGAACAATAATTAAAGTTGAAGCGAACCCAATAAGCGTAGGTCGTTGAGGGTATAAAAAGCCGGTTACAGGGTTATCTACCCAATTTCTATCAAAGCCATCAAATGCATAACTACGAGGCAAATCTGCTAAAACTGGAAGCCCCCCTTCAGGCAGATCCTCGAGAACAAACCTATAGAGGGCGCCTGTCCCTCCCGCAGTGAGAAACACTCCTACAGCTATCCCAGCCGCCGTCCTGCTTGAGCAAAGCCGTTCACATACTATAAACATGACAGCTGGAAATGCTATAGCTAAAACAGCAGTTGATATCTCTAAAGCTCCCAACAAACTTGATCCAAGAGGAATAAACATTGCAGAGAACCAATCAACACCGAAATGGTACGCAAAACTTTCTCCAGCAGCTGTTGGTAACTCAAGTGAAAAATTATCAGCATAAGCAAATGAAGCTACATAGGATAAATGAGCCGACCAATCCCCATAAACAGACAGGTGGCCGGCTGATATTCCTCCATCCTTCGATGCCCCAAATGCATTTTGAAGAACACGAATAGTCACAATTGAGCTGACCAGGATAATTGCGATAAGAGGCCTAGGACTATCTTTATCTTTCCAAGATTGAGACACCCGATATAGAAAACTATGCGCCTCTATTTTTATCTTCCCTTTGTTGAAATAAAAAAGTGGAGAAACAGCAGCGAACCCTAAAGCAAAAGTGATCAAAATCATTAAACCATTCGCTCCCACCAATGACCCTACAGCGAAACCCAAAATCGAAACTGCAACCGTTCCGATCACAACTCCGAAGCACACCCTCTCTTCAAATCGTAAAGTGACGTTAATTGCGTAAGTGAGAGAAAACCCCAAAAAGGTGAACCCCAAAACAAACAAAACAACGAGAAGGTTCATAGCCCTGTCCTTAAATTGTCCCTAGCCATAGCTTTATGTGAGACAGCGCATTCATTGAGGTAGAAACCGGCCACAAACCGGCCACGGGTACCACCCATTTAAGTGGTAGAGGTACCTTGCTCTTGCGTCTTGCTCTTCCGGTGGAGCTTTGGACGGATCCCCCTCACCCCCAACTCCTACCCATGTAATTAAGTCGAATTGATAAGCGCCGTAATATCCATTCCCAGTCGAAATATCATATTGCTCTGTTGATTCACAGAACCTCAATTTTCTCCATTGTTCAGGAGTAGGCTCAACACGTCCTTTTTCAGCTTTTAACACATCTGCAGATGCATGAATCTGTGCGATCTCGACGACATACTCAGCCTGTAGAATTTTTTCTTCAGCCTGATTACGTTTTGCTCTCTCGATAAGAATCTCAGCCAAAATATTGTCTACTTGGCCAGCAATTTCTATCATCGCAACCGAAGCATCGTCTCTCATCTCACTATAAACTTTCGATTGCTTCTCTACAGCTTGAGTGGATTCTACAAGAATCGCGCGACGAAATATAAGATCCCCAACGTTTTCAGAGTCAAGTAAGTAAGCTGCACTGCTAATTGAGTCCCCGCTCATAAATGCTTCGATAGCAAGCTCTTTTGCTAGGTCTTCGGCCTCTTTCATCTCGAGGAGAAATGTAACTTCAAGAGCTTCTTCCTTGTCCTCTGCCCGAAGAAGTTCTGCCAACTCCCGTTCCTTCTCATCTATGTTTTTCTCTGCAAGTTCTAATTCTGCTTCTGCTTGAGTCAATTGCAACAATGCTTCCTCCAAATTATCCCATGGCGGATCATCAGACGGAGTAAGTGCTCCTGAAGCAGAAGACTGTAAAAGCAATATTGGGAGCAGAATCCAAGAGACAAAAACGAATGGACGGCGGCGCCTGATGATTCTTTGATCTGGGTTTCTGGTCCATTTCTCCATTATTCCGTGGTAGTCGAAAAACTAGTAGATTCGCAAATATAGAATCTCTCTATCTGTAGGCATCTAGCCGAACCTGGCGCTACCGTTTGGCTTGTGCCAGAAGGACACACTATTCATCGTTTAGCAGAAGACCTAGATCTAGATCTTCGCGGCAGCCCAGTGCGTGCTGTTTCTCCTCAAGGTAGATTCTCTGCCGGAGCTGCCCTCATCGACAAATACTATTTACAACGAAGCGAGGCATGGGGAAAACATCTGTTCTGCTGGTGGAATAATGGAAGCATCCTTCATGTCCACCTAGGACTTATTGGAAAGTTTCGTAGGGTTGATGTAAACCAAAAGCCACCAGAAACTGTTAGGTTACGCCTCGAGTCTGATTCCATCGCTTGGCAACTTACTGGTCCTCAGACATGCTCGATCATCAATGAGGAAGAATGGGAATACCAGATCTCAAAACTAGGACCAGATCCACTGAGGTTAGGAAAACGTGGGAAAAAACATTTCGTAGAAAAAATCCTAGGAACAACGCTGCCTCTAGGTTCTGCTCTGCTCAAACAGGAAATAATTGCTGGCATTGGAAACGTTTACCGTTCAGAAATACTCTTCCTGAATGGAATTCACCCGGAAATCAAGGGGAAAGAACTCACAGAGACAAAAGCCGAAGAAATCTGGGATACTGCAGTTGTGCTTCTTCGTAAAGGTAAAACTTGGAATAGGATTGTGACCATAACACCTGATGACCATGGTGGTCGTGTTACAAAGAAAACTCTTGCCGAGAATGCTCTCTACACCTACAAAAGAGGTGGATTGCCCTGTAGGAGGTGCAGCACATACATTATGCAAAGCACTATAGCAGGAAGGTCAATTTGGTTTTGTCCCTCTTGCCAGGAAGGAATTCATGCCTAAATACGAAGCAGTACTCCTGCTTTCTTTTGGAGGGCCAGAATCGAAAGAGGATGTAATTCCGTTTCTAAAGAATGTTACGTCTGGGAAGGCAGTGCCCCCTGAACGCTTACGTGAGGTTCAGGCGCAATACGACCTTTTTGACGGAGTAAGCCCAATAAACCGGCAGAATCGGGACTTGATTGCCGCCCTCGAAGAAGAGCTACGTCGTCATAATTCAAAGCTGCCCATCTATTTTGGAAACCGAAACTGGAAACCTTTCCTTCAAGACACAATCAAACAAATTGTCAATGACGGCCATCGAAAAGTTCTAGCTTTTGTTACAAGCGCGTTTGGCTCATACTCAGGTTGCCGCCAGTACCAAGAAGACATCAAAATGGCTATCGATAGTATCCAAGTTAATGACCTTACAATCGACAAAATCAGATTGTTCTGGAATCATCCAAAATACCTTTCGGCAGTTGAAAGCCAGATCAAGAAAACCTTGTCCAAAATCCCCGCTGAGAGCTGGAAAAATACAAAGCTTCTTTTCTCCGCCCATTCCATACCGAAAGCGTGGGAAAAAACAAGTCCATATACTTCCCAACTACTGGCTATCGCAAATGAAATGATTCAACGAATCTCCCCAAACCTAGAATGGGATCTTGTTTTTCAAAGCAGAAGTGGCCCTCCTGCAGTCCCGTGGCTCGAACCGGACATAGTCGATTACCTCGATGAAATCGATACGGAGAAGATAAAAAACGTTGTCGTTGTTCCAATAGGGTTTATTTCAGACCATATGGAAGTGAAATTTGACCTTGATACTCAGGCCGCTAGCCACGCAAGGGAAAAGGGAATTCAAATGCTCAGAGCTCCGACAGTGGGCCTGCATAAAACATTTATATCTATGATCCGAGAGCTGATTGAGGAAGCTTCGGAGGGAAAGGAACCAATAGCTGATATAGGAGCTCCTTGGATTTGCTCACCCGAATGCTGCGACATTAACCGAGAGCCGAATTCTCGAGATCCAAGGCGGAAGTCATAAATTGAAAAAAGAACCTGTTGACTTAGCTGTTGTGATTCCGGTATACAACGAAGAGAAGAACATAAAGAGCTGCATAAAGTCTTGGACTAAGGTCCTAGCCGATCTCGGAATTGATTATCTATTAATAGTTCTCAATGATGGATCGAAGGATGAAACTGAAAAAGTTCTGTCAGAATTTCCTGAACGGGAACCAATGCAGATTACGAACAAAGAGAATGAGGGGCATGGGCCAACAATCCTTCGTGGCTACCATCAAGCTTCAAAATTAGCCGAATGGGTTTTGCAGGTTGACAGCGACAATGAATTACCTGCGGAGGCTTTTGATACCTTTTGGAATGCTAAACATGAGAAGGATGCTGTGCTCGGTTTCAGAGTCGGACGTCAACAATCTTTCGTGCGAAATTTTATTAGCCGAATGGCAAAACTCATAACAAGGACACTCTTTAGTTGCCGCCTTAATGACGTAAACATTCCCTATAGGCTAATTCGCTCTGATGCCCTTACCCCTATAATTGAGAATATCCCCCGTGACACCTTTGCCCCTAACATTGCAATTAGCGGAGCACTTGCAAAAACCAATGCCAGGGTCGTTGAGCTACCTATCTCATTTGAACCTCGAACTCATGGGGTAGCTTCACTAAATGATTTTTCAGCATTTACAAATGCAGTAAAGTCCCTGTTTCAACTTATCCGAATCTCTAGGTCTTTCTCATGACTGAGCCTCGTATTGCAATTATCGGAGGCGGCCCAACAGGTCTGGGTGCTGCGCATCGACTCCTCGAACTTAAATATAAAAATTGGGTTCTATTAGAGAAGGATGGCCATTTCGGTGGATTAGCATCAACAGCGATAGACGATCGAGGCTTCCTATGGGACTTAGGAGGGCACGTTCTCTTCTCCCACTACAAATATTTTGACAACCTATTGGATGACCTCATCGATGATGACTGGTTACACCACATACGAGAAGCCTGGATATGGACACACGATCGATGGATTCCATACCCATTTCAGAATAATCTTTGGCGTTTACCTGAACAAGACCGAAAAAAATGCATCGATGGAATTACCGAACTCCAAAAGGCTCCACCGAGAAAAAATATCGAAACATTTGACGACTGGATTGCATGCTCGCTCGGTGAAGGGATCGCTGACGTTTTTATGCGCCCATATAATTTTAAGGTGTGGGCTTTCCCTACCCATGAACTATCAGCAGAGTGGGTTGGCGACCGTGTCGCTACAAGCAACCTTGATAAACTCTTGCAGAACACAGAGAGACAAACCGATGATGTAGGTTGGGGGCCGAACTCTACTTTCCGGTTTCCTGCATCGGGTGGTACAGGGAGGATATGGTCTGCACTTGCCGCAAGGTTGCCAAAAGATAAACTCAAAGCCTCGACAACGGTGAGGTCAATAGATCCACACAAGAAAGTAGTTTCCTGCGGAAATGGAGATGAATACAGTTATGACACGCTAATTTCAACCATGCCAATGAACGAACTGCTTACGTTACTAACCGATGACAGCATGTTTAAAGGAAAAAGTGAAGATTTTCGGTGGTCTAGCACACACGTACTAGGAATTGGACTGAAGGGCAGTCCACCTAAAGAGCTCAATCAAAAATGCTGGATGTACTATCCCGAACCAAATGTCCCTTTCTATAGGGTTACTGTCTTTTCAAACTACTCACCAGCAAATGTTCCATCCCCGGGAGAGCAATGGTCATTGCTTTGTGAAATATCAGAATCAGAAATGAAACCAGTGAGTCATTCAAAAGTCCTAGATGACACTATTCAAGGCCTGCAAAGGGTCGGACTCATCGATAGCCCCGATCAAATAATAAGCCGCTGGAAAACTTTTCTCCCCTATGGATACCCAACTCCGTTTCTTGGACGCGATGAACTGATAGAAAGTATTGAACCTCTGCTCCGCTCCATGAATATCTACTCACGAGGAAGATTTGGAGGGTGGAAATATGAAGTATCAAATCAAGATCACTCGCTGATGCAGGGTGTGGAAGCTATAAACCATATTCTTCTCAATGAAGACGAAATTACATATTTCTTCCCAAAGACAGTCAATGGCCGTTAAATTCCTGTGTTTTAAGTCTAAACAGGTCAAATTACATCTCGGAAAACCCAGCTTCTGAGGTATTGACACATAATCTTCTAGCAGATGGATTATTTTCATAGAAGGTGCGCACTGCAATTCTCGTGCTTCACCTTATATTCTCAACTCACTTAGTACGTCAAAGAAAGGGACATAATGGCCCGCCAAGAACAGCTACCGTTACAACCATTTGCTAGGGAAATACGCGAAGTCCCTGTAGCGGCAGAAATGTCGGAATCGTTTCTTGCCTACTCTCTATCGGTAATTACCGCCAGAGCAATCCCAGATATTCGAGATGGATTGAAACCTGTGCAAAGACGAATCCTTTACTCCATGCTTGGAATGGGACTCCGACCAACTAATCCTCATAGAAAATGCGCCCGAGTGGTTGGTGACACAATGGGGAAATACCACCCGCATGGAGATATGGCGATCTACGAAGCACTTGTTCGCATGGGACAAGAGTTCTCCCGCATGGTGACGCTTGTAGACCCTCATGGAAATTTCGGATCGCTTGATGACCCTCCTGCTGCTGCGAGGTATACCGAATGCCGACTAACCGATGCTGCCATGGAAATGGTTAGAGAAATCGAGGAAGACACTGTTGACTTCCGACCAACGTATGATGGAGAAAGCACTGAACCTATCTGTTTACCTGGTCTGATGCCGAATTTGCTAGTGAACGGAACCACAGGCATAGCTGTAGGGATGGCAACAAATATGCCGACACATAATTTGCGTGAAGTGTATGCCGCTATCGAACTCGTTATGAAAAAACGTCGACCAAAGCCGACAATTAAAGAACTCCAGACACTACTTCCTGGACCGGATTTTCCATCGGGAGGAATCATCATCGACGACGACCTCCAAGAGGCATATAAAACAGGTAGAGGGAGTTTCAGAATCAGGGCGAAATTCGAATTCGAAAAGATCACAAGATCCCGCCAAGGAATTGTCGTCACTGAACTCCCATATATGGTGGGGCCGGAAAAAGCAGTCAAACGTATCAATGAACTTGTAGTCTCAGAGAAACTTGAAGGAATTGTGGATGCGAAAAATCTATCTGATAGAAAATCTGGATTACGAATACTCATAACCCTTAAGCCGAATGTGAACCCCGAGGCCGTCCTCGGAGAGCTATTCAAGCAAACACCACTTGAAGAATCGTTCGGCATAAATAATGTCGTACTCGTTCATGGAATCCCAGAGACACTAGGCATATACGACTTGTGCAAACACTACATTGATCACAGACTTGACGTCATTGTCCGACGAACACAATTTCGTCTTGATCGAGCTCAAGAGCGGCTTCATATTGTCAAGGGCCTAATTGTCGCCCTTGAGAACATCGATCGTGTCGTGGCTATTATACGCGGCTCAGAAGATGCTGATGAAGCAAAATCAGCATTACGAAAAGAGCTTAAACTCTCTGAAATTCAAGCTACCCATATTCTTGACATGCAATTACGCCGATTAACGGCATTAGAAATGCAGAAAATCCTCGATGAACAGGATGAACTCAAAGGACGTATTACTGAGTACAAGAAGATTCTTGGATCTGAACAGCGCCAGCGAACAACCGTCTTGAAAGAACTTAAAGAAATTGTTGATATTTACGGTGTCGATAGAAGAACTGAAATTATCCCACTAGCAGATATCCCGACGTACGACGATGTCCCTCTTGTAGATGAGAAAGAAATCCCTGATGAAGCGTGCATCGTTACACTATCAACTTCTGGAAAAATCGGCAGAACCCCTATCGAAGGGAGTAGCCGAACAACGCCAGGCCAGCATGATGTTCTAGTGTCTTCAACACTGAGCAGTACCCACAGTCCCGTGTTCGCGATAACCACCGAAGGCCGTGCCCTTACTCTTCGGGCAATGGAACTTGGTGAGGTTAAAGGAAGAAGTCGAGGCGTTTCAGCAACCAAGGTGTTCGGAAGCGGTAAAGGCGAACTCATCCTTACTGCTATCTCTCCCGGAGAGGAAAACTTGGTTCTGGTCACAACAAACGGTGTAGTTAAACGAATTTCCCCAGATGAACTATCGGGGACTTCTAATGGAAAGCCTGTAATCAAACTTAAACCAAATGATAAGCTCGCAGCTGCCTTTCCCTGCCCAGACGGAGTCGATATCATCATTGTTGCTTCAGATGCACAAACGCTGCGAACACCTGTAGACAACATTAGCGTCCAAGGAAGAAACGCCGCAGGAGTCATTGGCATGAAGCTACGAGACGGGGTGAAGGTTGTTGGCGCTGGTGCCGCCTTAGGAGATGGAGCTGTCATCACGGTAACCGACACTGGAAGCGCGAAAGCAACACCGTTCGAAGAACTCACCACGAAAGGACGAGGAGGAACAGGGATACGCATAACGAAATTCACTAAAGAAAAGTCAATTTCATTCGCA
>MDSZ01112654.1_pt1 | contig 17861 bp, 6 predicted proteins | sample 811201 | NCBI WGS metagenome assembly MDSZ01 (sample SAMN05326647, study PRJNA326480) | marine metagenome | isolation source: seawater | place: Indian Ocean: North | collected 2010
GGAAGTTTAGATTCACACTCCCATGCTTTTTCAGGGTCAATGTTAGTTTCTGGTTCAACAAAACTTGGATTTGACGAAGCTCATTTCCATCAGTTTACAGGCTCTGTGAACATCTCTGGTGCCCTATATGCAGGCACAGAAAATCCAGAAGAGCACCACAAATTCATTGGAACTCTTCTCGTAGATGCAGCAGGAACAAATAATTCGGAACTTATCATCGATGGTCCAAATCCAAACTGGATTATGCTCAAGCGTAATAGCACTCAAGTAGGAAAAATTGCGACAGATGGTTATAACTTTACAATTTACGGCGGTAACAGTAGTGGAAACGTTGGCATCGCTGCTGTTCACTTGTATGATAACACACAGTCAAAGGCTTTGACACACTTCAAACCTTCATCAGGAATTAGTTTCCCAGGTACAGATTCTCAGGTAAATATTTCCTCATCTGCCAAAGCTCTTAGATGTGACACCAATAGCGGGAACAATGTGTTTACAGTTGAAAACGCAACAACATCGTTTATAAGTGGTTCAGCAGACCTCATAACGATGGATAACACTAGTGTACCGCCCACCCCATCAAACGCCTCTCATATTTATGCTAAGTCGGGTGAAATGTTTGTTATGGATGCTGGCGGTAACGAAACACAAATCTCTCCTCACGATGAAGAGGGTGAGTGGCAATATTATTCTCGAAATGTGAAGACGGGCAAAGTCGTTCGCATTCGTATGGAAAAGATGATTCGGGCCCTCGAAGATTTAACAGGGCAAACTTTTATTGAGGAAGAGTAGAAAGGCATAGATGTCAAGGGAAATTGGAAAACAAGTAGCACCTTTTACAATGTTCAGTTCCTCTGCCGACGGAGGATACCTTACCGATCTACATTCAAAGTTTACTGGTAGTGTCGAACTAAACAATCTTCACCTTGATGAGTATGGAACTTTAGTTGGAGCTCCCCTGCAAGGACCCTTCGCAGAAAGATGGGTCGGAGGACATCAACACCGCCATCAGGAAGTTTTTTCCACTACGGATAGAGGAGAAGCTTTCTACATAAAACCAGAGTCCGCTACGATCAAGGTTTATGGTGCAGACTACCCTGATGTGCATGCTGTCCGAGCGGTCCTCACTAGAGACGGACTCGCCAAACGAGCACTCAACATCGCTAACGTTCGCACGTCAACAGGTTCGTTGTCGCAGGGTAATTACGATCACAACATTCAGGTCGTCCAAACGTCGGGCAAAACTTTGAATCCAAGACACTTTGCAGAAAATAGTGAAGCATATCAACAGTTCGCGGAAAGAAAAACTAGGGAAGGAAATATATTGAACTCCCTTAGTGACGTTGGTGATTTAAGAAACTTTGCTCTCCCAACTGGAAGTGCCAACAAATCAATTATCACAAACAGGTTCTCTGCTCCCGGTGACAGATACACCATGTCTAGAGGGTTCCTGAACCCCTCTGGTGAAGAGAAATCTGTCTACAATAGTTTGCCTTACCGAAATGAAAACGTCCGTCTAAACTTACGTGACAGTCTCTCAAGGCATATGTCATCGCAAGGTTACGAGGTGGCAGCTGCAACCACCACTGCACTCCCCTCTTTTCACAAAGTAAACAGAAACCCTGTGCACCTTATAGAAGGAAAGCACAGAAGCGAAAATTTAAACTACGATACGAATGGTTGGACAAATGTAGGATTTAGTTCTTTGATTGCATCCGGGTACGTAAACACTACCACCGGCCAATCGGGAGTCCTCCGAGGTCCCACTTGGGGTATAAGTGGCGTCACTGCGGCAAGTATGGAGAATCCAGATTCCCTAAAAACAAAAGCGGGAAGCACGACCATTCTTCCGAACAGGTATGTAAAGTCCGACACACTATACAGTGGAATAACTGAAATAACGGTGGATATAGGGACAAACACCAGTGCAGGTCCTGATTTGGCGGATGAGGAAATATTATTTGTTTTAGTGTCCAGAGACGACACCAATTGGCGAGCAGCGTTCAGAGTTGCGCCGGATGACACAACAGCTGGAGATTGGTATCCTCACATTGATGCCATAATCGATGACCTTCAACTCAGGTTCACGCCAGATATAAAAATTACAATTAACCCTGCCGATTTTGGTTGGGCAAATACAGAACAGTATAGAATTGCTTTTGCTCAATACAAGTATTCAAGCACTTATCAGCAAGGATATTCAATTACCAGGAAAATGGATATTGTCTCGACCCTGCCTTATCGCCATGATAACTTCTTTGTGCAGCACCCAATCCCCCAGTCTGAGTTAGGTTATAAGTGGATTAGCGAAAATGTTACTTCAAGCGTTATGTACGGATTCCAAAAGAATAGTAGTGATGTTGCTCTTAGTCTGCCTCAAAAAGACTTTACATCTAGAACCCTCTTCAACTACGATCCGGTGTCAAACACAATGACCCTGACTCTCGGCGGCACTATGTCTGGTTCCTACGGTTTTGCATCTTGGGAAGCAACCCGAAGAAAAGATGATAAACCGGTTAGGTATATTAGAGACAACAATCTCTTTTCCTTTTGGACTTCCGGTAATAAAAATTATGGGAATACAACAGTTGTTACACAGTCGGCAGTTACCTCAAAGTATAAACCAATCCAGCATACAGCTACAATTACAGGCGACGAGACGGAAACACCTTTTACTTTCAGAAGCACGTATGGTAACGACTTGAACTTTTTTGGAAATCAGAAAAACACAGACGTAGAGGCAAAATTAGATCTTCACAAAGATGATGATGAAACTTTTTACTCAACTGTGAAAGAGTTTTATATAAACCCAGATAGTGATATAACAAACAGTCCGTTCAGTTCAGTAACCAAGGTTCGTGTTAGTGAGACAATTTTTCCTAGAGACAAGTCAACTTACACAATCACTACTCGCTCTAGAAGTAATTACGAAGAGAGCTCCGGTACGGGACAAAATGGATACGATAGACAATATGGAAAGCAAAACACTTTCTATCACCCTACAAGAACTAGGAGCGATGACACAGCTAATTCCTTTGGTTTCTTATCCACCGCCGCCACGCTCCCCGCTACCACGGAAAATTTTACTTTTGCATCTAACTTGGTGCCACCAACAAACCTGTTATTACAAAATGCTTCTTTGGTGAATGATACTGCCACTGGAGATGTTGCTTTAAGATTCGGTTTTAATTCAGAAGGTGTTAATTCTGTAAGATATGTTCAACCATCGTTTGAAGTGGAGGGTGCCACATCTATATCTTTTGATTTTGTGAAGGGAACTTATTCCTCATTGTCGCTGGAGTTTTCAGACACAAGCGAAGATCTGTTAATCCAATATCAGAATAGTGGAGAATCTACATGGAATCAAGCATTTGTAAAAAATAGTGCAAACTACGTGCTTCCGGCACTAATCTCCTCTTCCGCAGGAAGTGCTATTGGAAATGGAAGTTACTCTTCAGTTAAAAATTATTTTAACACAATTTACGCAAGTATGGGGTTTACAACAGATTTGCTACCTCTTGTAAAATCAGATGGATCTGTTTTCTCTTCAGGTACAAAAATACGAATTGCACAACCCACACATTCTGGGTACTTATTTGATCACTATGCTATTAAAAATCTCTCTATTTTCTACAGTGAGTCAATTGATACGCCCGAGCACAAAGGCTTTTTCCCACTTCAAACTAATGGGTTAAACTCTTTTCCACTGTCAGGCTCATACAATGGAGAAAACGGAGAATTACTGGTAGACAAAGATGAGTCAGCGTATACTTCAAATCCAATCCCTTCCCAGTGTTATGTGGAGTCAACTTGTCTTGCAAGAGATGGCATTTTGTCTGACTATGTTGAAAGAACAACAAATACAATAGCGGGAACAAATCCTTGGAGCAACTCTTATGACGACTTCCGAGAAGACTTTAGGGGACTTGCGAAAGACACAGCGGTCCTTCCTGAATTTATAATATCCAATCACCTCGATGAATACTACACGGATTTTAATTTTGCTAAACCACCAACGGATTACCTAACACTACAAGGCGGCGACCTGGCCAAAGGAGAAATTCTTGACGATGGAACGGAGAACTTTTTCGATAGATTTGTTTCTTCGGAGCCATTACGAGATTACAAGCAATTTTTAGAAGATCACGCCGAGCAGGGATTAGAAATTAAATCCATGAAGATAAAGGTGGATACCGTCAAGAAACTTCTCCCATACAACGGATTTTATCCGATGACAAGAACAGTTCAATTGGGGAACTTGTTAAGTTCTTCTTTTATAGAAAATGTTACAGGTAAACAAGGAATATCGACAGGATACGACACACAAGGATTTCAAGCAATTAGCAAAACGTTAATGTCTCCGGGGATCCTTTACAATTCTATTAAAGCGGGGTATGGCGTAAGTTATCCAATTTACAAGACAGCACCCACTACTAAGATTGAGGCGACCGCAGTAGATAAGAATGTGTATGAAAATTTTCATGTTGAGTCAGCACCAGATTATCAAATCCCTTTTGATGCACTTTTGGTCCCGAAGGGTAATATTCCGGAAAATGAAGATATTGTTTTTACGCCTTCTTGGACATCTGTATCTCCTTCCGCTCCTGCATATGATTATACTGGTCAGTGGAACGGAACTGCCAAACCTCAATTTCAATTAGGTATGCACAATTTTCTTGCTGAAACAGTAAAGTTTTTTGTGAAAGACGAACAACTCACATATCATATATCCGAACCGCAAAGAGAGGGTTTCGAAGTCGATGCCGGCAAAACTTATTATATGGACGTTGTACTGAGAGATAATCTCAAAATGGATCGAATGGGTACATACTCAGGAACTATTACTTCCTCTGCTAATTCCTACTTTAATCCCGGTGGAAACACAACAGACTTCTTCAGTGGTTCTGACGCTCTGTACTCAATTGTACTGTCCAGAGGAAGTTTTACGTATAACAAGGACAACAAACTTTCCGTTTACAAAAATTATCTTGATGGCGAGGGTTGGCAAAACTCGGGCGATGTAACTTGGCCCGACAACAGAAACAGTGAAGACTTTTATAACTTGAGTGCTTGTAGTGGTTCCGATGAAATTTATGTTGCAGCCGCCGCCGATAACAGCACAAGGTATGGTTGGCAAGGCTTTACATATGTTTATAAATATAAAAATGGCAGTTGGGAAACCCACACCAGAGACGTGATTACTTCCTCGCTTCACACCCCGACCGTCAGTGGTCGCAAGTTATATAGTTTTGGCAAAGCAATCAAGATTATTCCTTCTGCCGACAAAGGTTATCACTTTGTTGCATCAGATACAAATCATGGTTCAATATCATACTCGGTAAACGAAGACGGCGGCAAAAACGCCGCCACTACATCAGTTTCTGTAGGCGCTAATCGAGGAGTTCTTTTCCTCTTTCATAGCTCATCTGCCAAAGGTTTGACTCAACAAAACATTTTTCACAACACAAGTAACAATGACGCAAACTCTAATAACTTTAGAAACACAAGATTAGATATGGTGTCGTCTTCTTTTAGTTCTCTCAATTCCGACACGTTTCCAAGTTCATCGATGGATGGATTGCTTATTACTGCCGGTACAATTGGTGCCGACACTCCAAGTACTAATGCTGGTGCTATATGTCTATTTTATTCCGGTTCACTTCAAGGAACAGCATCTGCGGTTGTGACAGACCCCGAACCTGCTGCAAGTGGTTATTTTGGAAATCGTGTTACTGCTGGCGTAAATAACACCTCGCCAAATAGAAAGTTTTATTTTGCGGCACAAACAGTGAGAAATCCACAAGGCACAGTAGAATTTTTCACCGCTAGTGTTTTTTCAGCATCTGCTGAAGTTACTATCGATTTCGGAAGAACGCACTCTTTTGATGAAACTTATTTAACAGCGTCCCAATTTCCCGCTTCTCAAGCAACTGAGTTCGGAACAGGGGGTAGCATTGTTAGTACCGCTGTAGACGGAAACCAGAAGTTTGGTTCTCAAATTTCTATTGCGACCTCGCAAAATCCAGATGGTAAAGAAGACCGAGTATTTTTAGCAATTGGAACGCAGAGTAGTTTGTATTATGGGCGAAGTGACGTATACAACGCAACTGGTTCTATATGCGTTATTGAGATGAGTGGAAATGGGTATGTTGGTGGAGACACCACCGGCGGCACCGCCGGATTTTTATCTTTCTTGCCAATGCCCAATTTGGGTCAAAAGGTTGGATATCGATATGCAGGTACTTCACCAACCAACAAGTATCATGGAAAATTAAAAATACTTAGCGGTTCAGGTAATTACTTAAACCCAACTGAGGAAATATTTATTTTTTCTTCAGATAGAAAAACGGAACAAAACTATATTGATGGTGTTGACAGTGCTGGCGGCGATTATATCGTTATGCATACTGGTTCAACCTTTAGGGTTGCCAATGACTATACAAGTTCCTTTAATGCATCCGGCAATCCAGTTGCATCTCCTAACTTTACTGCTTCTGTTGAAATACGTCACAACGTTAACTATCGCACTGACGGCGCTCTTTACGGACAACCAATTGAAAATGCATATGATCCTGCGTATGCAGCTTACACACCCCCTTCTTATTATGGTACGTCAATAGCAAGAGTGGCATACACCGCCCCAGAGTTTGGCGGTAGAGTAAGCATCAGAGAAATATTCAGAGATGCTGTGGTGGAAGAAGTTTTTGATTTAGATGACACAAGGGTTTCTGAATTTTATTCCAAAAAGAGTAAACTGACGCCTACCATGAGAAACGCTATGATGCCTCTAAGTTCATCTATTAACTTGTTTGGACTTCGTGCTCCACGAGTCGATAACGCATTCGATTCCAGAGATTTCCAGTGGGTTATCAGTTCCAAATTTGAAAGTCCTATATTAGATTTTGCCACGAAGGATACAGAGCACTCTAATGCATATGCAGCACAACACAGCGGTATGCTTGGTTCATTTAACTTTTTAGCAAACTCTTCACACCTACCCCCTCGCTCTATGTGGACAAGTTATGGAACAGTTCCTGCAAACGAAAAAGGTGTGACATTGGAGATTAAGGAGAGCTATGACAGAGCACTCACAAGCAATACCGTTACAGGTTCTTTGGTAGATCTTTGTGGATTTAACGCCCAGTCGAAAAAAATGGGTGAAGTTTCTAAAAGCAAAACTGTTTCTGAAGCAATTGTACTTATCCCGTATGTTAAGGGCAGGTTTACTGTCAACAACCAGCGACCAGCAATTAGAGAAGTTTTTAGGTTCTCCCGCAGTAGTTCAGAAGTGCAATCCCGCAGCAGAAACATATCACAATTTACCGCTAACCATGACTTTATCCCTGTTAATAAGACGACATTTAATTCTCAATTCAAGAAACTTCAAGACGGTGAAGAGGTCGATACAACAATCACGAAAATGATACAGGGTATGGAAAAATACATTTTGCCACCACACATGGATTTCCTTAAAGCGTACAAGAAGAATGACAACAAATGGACAGGTTCGCCACTATCACCATTTGCTATGTATTTTGTGGAGGTTGAGGAAGAACTGGATCAAGACGATTTACTCAATATTTGGCAAGGTGTGATGCCCAAGATTGCTAGAGATTTTGACGGCACAGATTTAACGCAAGTTTTAGAGCATGATATTAATGAAGATAACTTTTTTACAAAACCGGAAAACTTGAAAAAAGCAATCAAGCAAGATTTATCTTTCATGGTTTTTAAAGTAAAGCAAAGAGCGGAATCAAACTACTTTAATGTAACACAAGATACCATAGATGATGTAAGATTTAAGTTTGATTTTGATGGAGATGGGCAAAAAGAAGCAGTACCAGAGTATTCTTACAATTGGCCGTACGATTTCTTCTCTTTGATTGAAACTGCAAAAATAACTGTTGATTTAAATTTGGAAGAAATACCAGCACCTGAACCAATTCAACTTATTGAGTTGCCGACCATTGTTCAACCCGTTTTGTCTTTTAATCCTATTAAAAATACAAGACCATTTAGGGGCGCAGTCACCCCAACTAGGGGACCAGTAACCATCAAAAAGATTAGTCCAAAAATAAAGAAAGAGAAAATTAAAAAAACTAAAGTAAAAAGAAGTAAATTAAAAGAAAAGATAAAGAGAAGTAGCAAAAAACCAACTACTAAGGTGAAAAAAGCAATTAAGCGCAAACGAAAACCAAAAGTGAAGCCAAGAATTCGGAGATTCAGATAGTTAATACATTATGGAATTTTTTGATAGAAAAGAAGAAGTTATAGAAATAAAACTAACTCAATTTGGTAAAAGGAAACTTGCCGACGGGTTCTTCAAACCCAAGTTTTATGCTTTTTACGACGACGATGTTGTGTATGATGCGTCGTATGGCGGTACTGTAGAAGTCCCCCACTCAGCCAGTACGCGCATCCAAGACGCAGTAAGGATGAAATTACAGACCGCTCACTATGGTATTGAGTCAGATATTAATAAGAAGATCGAGGGCATCAGAAGAACAAACGGAAATATTCGTCCCGAAAACTTACAGCAAATAAAAGAAAAGAGTTACACCCTTATTAATCCTTTGGGTAATTCGGACACCAATACCGACTATGCTCCATCGTGGGAGGTGAAAGGATACTTTAATCAATTCACCAATATCTCTCAGACAATAGAGTCCGGTAGTTTCCACACTATGAAAGTGCCACAACTTGATTTAGAGGACGTGAAGTATGAAATTATAGGGTTAGAAGAGGCAGACACTACAGCCAGAATGTTTGGGCATGTTTTTGATGACGGCACAGCACTTTCTATTGACACAACAACGGGAGAGGTTTTATTAAGTATCCGCGAAAACAACTCTCCTTTATCTAACGACAAGTTTGATATGGAGTTTTTCATGGTGAACGAAGAAAACGGAGTAGAAAACTTGGTTCAACTAAACACCAAAAAAGAGCCCATTACAATCGTAGACGATATACTCCTGGACACCCCTATTGAGTCTGATGAAACTGTGGATGAAACGTATGTTGAAAAATATTTTATTATTCAAACAGACGAGGAAATACCAAATGCTATTCTTCTTGCGGCCGCTGGTGAGAACTCCAAGTTCGCTGAACAGGGTGAGTTAAGAGGGTTTGGCAACACTTACAGTTTGCAGGCAGCACTACAACAAGATGTGGACGGTCTTGTCGGCTCCAGGGCATTAGCCTCTATGACTCCAGATGAGCTCGCTCGCCTAAGCGACAAAGAGTTGGAGAATGTAGAAGATAGGGATGCGGAATTTGATAAAGACAACCCCTATAGTGGAATACCTTCTAACACACCAGAAGAGAATTGCGATTTTGAGGAACAATAATGAAGATAAATTTACCTGGCGTTATTATTAGTCATATAGAAATTAATAAAGAAAACTTCATTACCAAACTTGAGGTTTCGGATACTTTAGATTCGCAAGGTGTAGGAACTTGGTTCAATAACGACAACATCAAGGACATGCTAGAACTGGTGACTATCAAGGCAGAGACGGAAGAAATGAGAGATCTGCTATCTTGTACAGTAAACGCCCCAACATTAGCAGATCCTAGTTTACCATTCTCTAGCGCCTTACCGATATTAGTATATTACATAAGAAAAAATAGGTTGCCGCTAACTCGCGCTGCCGTAGACCAACTGTATTCAAGGGTCCGCGAAAACACTTATGTACGGAAAAAGAGTTTAAATCACGACTTCCTTGGCAGCAAAGAAGAGATTATGAATTTAGATCCTGAAGACGGACAAACAAAAATTTATTATGATATTGACTTCCCATTTTCACGAATGGATAATGATATTCTTGACGGTACCAAACCGGGAGACTTGGACATTTCAGTATTTGCTTTTGTCAAAGTAAACAACAGCCGAGTACAGGAAGAATTGGATTTCTCTTTCCGTAAGGGAGAATACTATCACGGTGCTGTCACTTCAGAAAAGATCATTTCTAATAACGAATTTCAGAACACATCTTTTATTTACAGAACGGGTGACAACAATATTTTCTACGGAGAGGTTGAGGATTCCGGCGAAGGCAACTACACAGGTCTTCTTTCTTCCGGGCAAAGAGTCTCGTTAAGCAAGGAAGGGATCAAGAACTACAAGATTATGAATAATCGCGACAAGGTTTCTCTCAAGTCGTTTAAGATTCAATTCAATCATACACCTTACAAGGTGGTAAAAACTTCGAAAGTGACAAACGACAGTCTGTTTAGTGGACAGAAACCAACTTACTTTTCAGAATTATATCACACTAAGAATAAATCAGATAATGTCGTCGCTATGTTCTCTATTAATAAAGAAGAGTTGCTAACAAGAAACACTTTGTTTGGTCCCTTGTTTTCTTCCATGAGTAACTTAAAGAAGCAAGAAATGGTAGAGCGATGTCGTTTTAAAAACTTAACAATCAAAAGAGTTAGAATTGCAGATATTTCCGGCAGAGTGTCCGGAATTAATACAGCTAAAGAAGAATACGCAAAATTGGACAATAATGAACCTGACGTGCTTTTACTTAGTTTGGGGGAAACAGACGCTGGCGTTTTTCCCGAAATCAATAACGACAAGGTTTATTTTAGTGAAGAGACGGTATTCACAACAAATCCTACGTTTGGCATAAAGTCCTACAGTTTTGAAGACAAGGGATTTAAAGATATCACAGACGGCATGTACCAGTATCATATAGAGGTAGAGATTACGGATCCTCTTGTTGACTTTCTTGCAGAAAAGTTAGCATTATACAATGAAGAGGTATCTAGATTAGCAGAATATTATCATTTTTCTAACTCAGATAAGTCGTACTACAATCCAAACAAAAAGAGGTTTGCAAGCAAGTTCGGCAACCTGGCAAGAGAGAAGTTTAATAACGATCCTCAACAGTATCCCTGGATAACCGCCCCAGCAAAATATATTGACACTCTTACTGAATTTGCACCAAGAATTGGCAACACGCAGAAGAACAAATTTCTACAAGGAGTGTCTAACATCATCTCGCCAGATACTGGCAATCCAGATGAAATAAACACACTCCTTAAATTAATGGAAACTACAGCTGATAAGTTAAGTGAAATGTCTGGGTTAGCAACTAAACCGTCGATCAGTCATTCTGTGGGTTCACAAACACAAACCAGTAATCAGTCTTCAAAGAAAAACGGTGTTAAAACACACAAGGAAGAATATAGATTTTCAGATGTAGTTGATAGCGAAAGTAAGAAAAACTTTGGTTATGAATTTATTGACTTTGGTGTAAATACTCGCGGCGTAAAAAGAATTACACAAGAAGAGTATGAGGAGCGAGCTGACGAAGAAACGCTAAAGTTTTTTCAAACAACAGAAGAAAAAATAAAGTATAGATTACCTAGTCAACGCTCACGAAGCAGAAGAGGTAGTAGAGCAATTTTCCGTCGGGGCAGGAATATAAACTTTTCCTTAGAAGACAAAAAACTATCTTTTTTAACTCCATCGAATTTTATTAATGGTAACAAAGTTTTACCAATACCTTTAGAGGATAGAGAGGATTACAAAGATTTGCAATCTCTTGTTTCCACCAACGGTGAAGTTGGTACTGTATCTGCTAGAACAGAGTTTTCATCAAATTTATTTTCCGTAACCGTTAGTTCCGAAGACGATCAAGCAAACGCTCAAAGCAGGATTGTGGAAAACCACACACAAAGAGAAGTGACCGGAAATGAAACAAAGATAAACAATTTTTTTGAAATCATTGAAAGAACCCTTAACGGAACAGTCAGTCCCTTCATAGATACAATTACAAGCGCACAAGTCGCTGGTAACGTAAATAAAATAGAGAATTTACCAAACCAAATAAAAGCCGTTATACTTAACGACGGAGGCAACAACCAAGATATACAGAGCGAAATACTTTCAGATATGCAGCAAAACTATACTTCTTATGGCAGTTCTCTTTTCCAACTAATGTATGGGCAATTGGTTCGTGTTGAATATCTGTCAGGGTATACCAAGAATTCAGATGGGAAGACAATGATTAAAAGTCCAGTCTGGAAAGAATTGAACAGCACGACACTTTCATCTGTAGCGGGACAAGACTTGTTATGCAGACTATCGTACTATAGATCGGACGATGAGTTGTTTCCAATTGAAAGAAATGAGCTTTTTGATATTAACGTTTACGACTCTTTATTTTTTATTGCAGTACCCCCCGCCGCCGGACTTGGTGCACAGACACCCACAGGCGGTTTCGGTGATGGTACCGGAGACGACTCGGATACAACTGACGACACCGATGCAGGCACCGATGATGGAACTGGCGATGGTACTGGCGACGATACCGGTGACGGTACCGACGATGGTTCCGGCGCAGGACAAGACAGAAATAGTGAAGAATCAAAAAACAGGTGTATCCTACTAGATAATGAAAGGGTGAAAGTTGGCGCAGCATACCAAGCAGCACAGTCAAATATAGTAGTCAACCAAAACCCAGCAGTTGATTTTGATCCGGCGGAGGTGGGTTATGAGTAACCACGATGGTGTAGGAAACAAGAAAAGAGTTGTAGATGCCTCAATCACTACAGTCAGTACAAAAGAAGATTTGAAAAACACCAATTTCGATATCACAACTGAAGTAGGAACCGACAACTTTATCAACGGAGTTTCAAACTTCACAGATTCCGCCGATATTTTTAGATCAAGAACGGGATACTCTTACACAATTGAGGGTAATGATTACAAGAAACTTATTTCGAATAATGAGGCAACCGCTCCATTTTTGGTTCGAATTCGTAATTCAAGATCACCAAACGAAGCAATTGGGTTTTTTACCGTCAACAATTTGCAAAGAAATAATACCTCAAACTTGCGAAAAAACATGAGCAAGATAAGGACAGAACTACTTTCGGATCTTGTTGGCACCTCCTATTTCGATCACTACCATGAAATCACAACACCAGCCGAAGAGTCGGATAGCAATGAAGATAACAATGTGCCCAAGAAAATGTTTCTGAAATGCAAGACATCTTATAACTATCACCACGACAAATACGAAAAGTTCTTAAACACAACAACGGCAAACGAAAACATTCTCCCGAATGTGTATAATTTTATCTCAGAGAACATTTCCGAAAAACCAGTTGAGGAAGTAAGATTTCAAAATACTCTAGGTGGCAGATTAGAAATCAGCAAAAATCCTTTAGTAAAAACTCCAAAAGCAAAAAAGTTTTCTGAAATAACGAACGCCCCACTTAATGAGTATTTAAGAAATTATGCTTTGATTTACGATCAGTTGCCACAGGAAACTATTAACAGAATAAACACAAAGAGTAAAAATGTTGTTATACCTCTTATAGAAACAAAACAATTCCAGAGTCAAAATAGTAAAAAAGATTTCTTTCCGGCATATATTGAGTTAGAATTTGCAAAAAGTGCAAAGTCCGAGTTTGTTGAAATTTTGCGAACCTCCAAAAAAGAAGATGAGTTCGTGACAAATTTGATAAACTTGATAGAAACAGACCAATACAGTAGTGTTGCTTTTTCTGAAACTTCTTCTAATTTGAATGGCACTAACGAACAGGCATTGATAGACTCCAAGGTGTGGGATGTTCCTACACAATTGATTCCAAAAAATATCACAGCTGAAGAAACTACAAAAAATACGACGACATTCCTTGGAGATGAGAACGTCACAAATAATCTAAACACCTCGCCAAGATATAGTATCTTTAACAGTATAGTGGACGTTGCTTTTAAAACAAAATATGATAACTACATCAGCGACAAAACCAGAAAAGTACAAGATTTTCTTTTTTCCAAAGAAACAAAACCTTGTCATTCAGAAGTGGTTCTCTACAGAGTAGCTAAGTATGCAAACTCAGAGTCAGATTTGCCAACAAAAAATTACTTTTTACTAAACACATCGGATAGTGAAGTGGCAAACTTCTATGATACTCAAGTTAAGATTAATAAAAACTATGTTTATACAATTTATGCTTACACTCTGGTAATAGGAAATGAATATAGTTATCGCTCTTTTCGTACAGGCTCTAGAAGTGGAAGGTTTTTGGTAACCAATAACCCATCTGTTAAGTTAGTTGAGCACGTTATAGGTCGAACTAACAACTATGTTTTAAGTGATCCTCCGATGATGCCTGACATTACACCCTATACGTTCTTCGATGTCGATAATCAAGTAGGGTTCAATTTTAATTCTTCAGTTGGTAAAAGACTTATGAATCCAATCACGTTTTCACCCGAAGAGAACCTTCGAGTTCAAAGGCTCAAGAAAACACAGAATAGAGTTCTAAACCCGGACAACAAGATTTTATATTCTGGTGATTCACCAAACCGATTCTACGAAGTGTATAGAGTTGAGGAACCACCCGTTTCAGATCAATCTTTTATTGGAAACTTGAGAACCAGGACATCTAAGACATCCTTTGTTGACACAATAGAACCAAACAAAAAGTATTACTATCTTTTTAGGGCAATTGATAATCACGGAAACGTTTCGAATCCCTCATCTGTTATACAAGTGCAGATTATCAAAGACAGAACAATCTTTACTGAAATAAGAAACTACACTTACGATAGTGAGAAAGATATTAAAAACAGAACAAAAGCATTTAAAAAGTATTTCCGAATCATCCCGTCTTCTCCTAACTTGTTGCTTGACCTTGTGAAGTCTGGCATAGAGAAAGACACCGGAGAACCTATGATCGGAGAAGGCGAAACAGGACTCCTAACCCTCAAAGATATAACCAATCCAGCTCTCGGTGTGGGGGAGCATACTATCTGGGGTAAGAAGTTTAAATTAAGAATTACTTCTAAAACGTCCGGCAAAAAGTTGGATGTTAATTTTAGAATGAAGCAAAAATATAGAAAACCTAATGAGGAACTAATTTAACAGTAGGATTATTTGTGATATAACTACTATTTATGTAGGTGGAGGACACAAAATGGCATTTTTAGATAATTCAGGTGATATAATTTTAGACGCGGTGCTCACCGACACCGGCAGATTCCGTCTAGCAAAAGGCGACGGTTCATTCAAGATTGCAAAGTTCGCTCTCGGTGATGACGAGATAAACTATGAACTTTACAACAGAACTCACTCAAGCGGCAGCGCGTACTACGACTTAGAGATTCTTCGTTCCCCTGTGTTAGAGGCATTTACCAACAACGCTTCCTCCATGAAGAGTAAGTTAATTACAATTCCTAGAAACAATTTACTGTACTTGCCCACTTTAGCACTTAATGAAGTGGCAGAAGGTAACAACACCTCCAAACATTCAAGCAATATGTTTATTGTTGCTGTAGATACTGCAACTTTTAACACTATCGGCACAGTAAACAACAGTGCTGTAGCGGGAATTATTAATGGCGAAACCTTAGTCGGTGGAGCAAAAATCAGAATAGACCAAGGATTAAACACAACGGACTTGTCCCCAAGCTTGAACATAGATTCAGATTTGTATGAGACACAATATGTTATCGAACTTGACAATAGATTGGGGAAACTGGCATCCACCGCTGGCAACGTTGCTTCGGTTTCATATATCGACGATGACAGCATTGCAAGCTACTTCCTTACGGAAGGTACTGACAGTTCCTTCATTCGTAAAAACGATGAAGATCCTGGTAATGATAGTCCTAACACTCAAGCGATCTCGGGACCAAGAGGTACTATTTTGGAACTTAAGATAGAATCATCCGTAGAACTAAACACAAGTGACTATTTCTTTGACACAATCGGAAGTACAGCATCGATTTCGGGTACAACCTGCAAGATTATCGACACTCTCGTTAGAGTGCAAGGAGCAACAACTGGCGCGTCACTGGACATCCCAGTAAGGTTTGCGAAAAAACAATAATAGGAGAGACTAGATAATGGCTACAATTTATAAACCTTTTTTAAATGACGATGTAACATCGACGAGGACTTTACTTCACGAGTCGATTCCCGTCACAGGAACTATTGTCTCGGGCACATACGGAGCTTTCGGTAGTGAGTCCAACATCAAAAACTACTCTCACGGTATGTTTCAGTCGGTGTATGACTATCCCTATCTCTCTTCCTCATCAAATCATATTTTTGACATTACTTGCGGATACTCTAACAATTCCGCTCTAAGCGCATCCACAAACTCAGACCACACCAAGAAAGTTGCCATCTACAACCAGATGGCACAAGTACTTGCAGGTCATGATGAGTCCGGCAGCATCCGCCGGTTCGACGCAGACGGCGACTTATCCTCTGGAACAAAGCACGATGATGTGTTCTTTCTCAACTTTTCTCGCTTACTATCCAAGGACGAGATTAAAAAAGGCACCTTTTCACTTTCATTTATGACAGGTGCCTACGCCGCACCCGCTCCAAAGTTGGTTACAATTGCTGACACCGGTGCAGATACGGCATATAAAACAAATTCTCCTGCTGGAGAGTACGGACTCTTAAAGAGGGGACATACTAATGTTGGTTTGCTATACTACCAGGCAGGTGTCGCAGTTTTGACTGCTTCCGTTCTTGAGGGTACAGCTGCCGGCTTTAAGTTTAACGCTACTGGGGACGGAGTATCGGGTTCGTTGACCGGTTCCACTATTCAGTCGAATGCAGACAACTTGCGTCACCACCTCTATAATCTCACGTTCAACAACACAACAGAACTTAATTCAACAATTTACTTCTGTCGCGTAAATCACAATGAGTATAATTACTCTGCTAACCCAACTTACACTTCTGGAAGCAGGGTTCGTGTCAAGAACAACACGATTGACAATCCAGTATCTTACATCACTACCGTAGGACTTTACAGTGCTGATAACGAGTTGCTTGCAACAGCAAAGTTGTCGGAACCTTTAAAGAAAGATCCTACTAACGAGATGATTTTACGAGTACGACTAGATTATTAGGAGGACGGGATGTCTTTCTACGAATTCAAATCGACAGACATACTATTAAACAGATTGAGAACTCACCCTCGTAGTGAGTTCTTTATCTACGATGGCAAGGTATACCTTAACAATACAAATAAAAATGGCGTCTCACTTTACGATGGACTGTCGAGTAGCTATCCATTCATTTACAAAAATGGAAGTAAGTACTTTTTAAAAACAACTTTGACATCCAGTTTCGACGAGGCTATTTTTGGAACAACATTTTCCGGTTCTTATCCTCAGTCGTCTTCGATTGTGACCAGTATTTATGAAGCACCGTTTGCGAACAACCGCAACGAGAGAATTATGGGACTTAGAAACTCTTTTGATTCATACACCCATCTTAGTCGTCATTATACTTTTGATGGAACTGAGCATGGCAATAAAGCGCAACAGGACGCAAGTCTAGTTTCTATTCCTTCCATCTTCTTTGGATCGGGTATAAAGAGAAAAACAGCAAAAGCAAGATTTTATATTTCCGGCACCCTTGCAGCAGAGGCGCACGATATTCATGGAAATGGAGAATTGGTACAAACGCTCCCAGTTGGCAGTAACGGTTCCGGTTCTGTAGCAGGGGTTGTTTTATACAACGAAGGATTTATGTTTCTGACTGGAGCATGGGCAATTAATTCAGGACACTCAGAGTCTTATGGAGCAGGTTCCGATAATCCTCGCTGGCACTATTTCGGCGCTCGAAAGACAGGAATTCCAAGTTCTAGTTTTGCTGTAGAGTTCGAAGGAACGCAAGACATTCCAACCATGACTATGTTTGCACATGCAGACAAAGGACAACTAAACAATTCAACTAATCCAACATTTGTTACATCTGGTTCAAATTTGATCCAAACGACAGGCGCTTTTGAGTATATTGAAAACCCAGAGTTGCCAATCAAGAATGTTACAGCAACTCCGTTTAACTCAACTGGCTCGTTTGAGAAGA
>MDSZ01046365.1_pt1 | contig 17853 bp, 19 predicted proteins | sample 811201 | NCBI WGS metagenome assembly MDSZ01 (sample SAMN05326647, study PRJNA326480) | marine metagenome | isolation source: seawater | place: Indian Ocean: North | collected 2010
TAACCATTTTTAACCCTTGGCTAGATCTATCCTGGATCCAAGATCCTGACTGTGCTTTAGAGTAGGCAGTACCATTGTCATCGTATGCAGCATAACTTATATTACCAAATGGTAAAAATGCCGCAAAAATTAATAAAAATCTACATTTCATAATTTTTTTCTCCATTATGGATTAATTATTTATTAAACAAGTTTAAAAAGTTAGCAATTAGCAGTGATATAATTAAGACTCATTAAGATTAGAAAATTCCTGACCTTGCAAGTTAACACCTTCTGAAGCACCACCGATGCCTGCGCATCCATTAATCGCAAATAAACCTAATGTAATAAATACTAATATTAATTTCTTCATAATATTCCCCGTATTTTTTAATGTATAAACTATAACATGTTTAATTTATTTTCCAATAGTGAATTTTATACTATTATTTTTAAAGTCTGACGAAATAGTTTGAATTTTTATGTCTGGGATATATACAATTTTTTGTAATAATGAAGTAAAATTAAACTCTTCATCCATCATTTTCTCTATAATGATCTTTTGATCTAAAATCGTTAATGATAATTTTGTTATAGAGTTTTTGTTTAGCCAATTGATTATAATGTCTTTATCATGTTCATTAAATCTGTTTTCACTCCATTTTCTTGAAGATAAGAGAACCAGCCCCTCTGGAAAATTTTGCAATGAACTCAAACTATTTTTTGCATGATAATTAATGGGAGAAAAACTTAAATTAAATGAGTATATAGAATGGCTTAATGTCGTAAAAATTCCAAGAACAACTAACAAAATTATTAATATAGTTTTTTTATATAATTTTAAAAAATTTAAAAGGGCTATCAAAATTAAAATTCCTCAAGTGAGTAAATTATTTCCAAGTGATCTTCATTATAATTAATAGATGCTGATTGATTATTAATATTTTGCAAAAAATTAATAACGTCTTCAGAAACTGGATTTATGAACTTTAAGATAAATTGATTTTCAGAGTAGTTGAATTCCGTTAAATGAATAAAAATATTATCAGGTAATTCTTCTAACAAAGTATTAATTTTATCTATTTCTTTTGGTATTGAAGATGTGATTTGTTTCGTTAATTTTTGTTCTAATTGTATAATCATCTCTGGATTTTCTATTTTTGAAATACCTAAATTGTCAAAAAAATAATTCATTTGTAAATTATACAAAGGATTAGAGTTTAAATAAAAAATTATAAAATTCAAAAAGATAAAAAACAGAATAGTAAATGAAACGATTTTCAAAAAATAATCTTTTTCAACTGATATCAAAGATGGAATTTTTTGTATTGAAAAATTTGTAAGTTCTAAATTAATTATGTCATCGTTGTTGGTGGTTTCAGTTTTGCCTTCAATATCTTGAAATATAATATTTTGACTAATTTCAAAACTGGATTTTTCAGAAATTATAGATTCAATTTTATTTTTATATTTTTCAACTAAGGGAATAATTTTGTCTTGATAGTCCTTTTTTCCCATCCATAGCTGTTTAAGCTGGTCATGTGAAACTATAGGTTCACTAAATTTTAATTCTGATTCATCGGATATAATACTGTGACTGAAAAAAAATTGTCTTTTCTGTGTCTGTGATAATTTTTTTAAATTAATCGACCTTGAACCTTCTACAGAGATGATTGATGATAAAATGACCCTTATTTGTTTCAAGTTTGAAGGAAGATGTGAAACATCATTATAAGTTTCCACTAAAGAAGAAACCTTATTACTTTCAACTAGGTATAATTCATAATATGGCTTGAATTTTTTAACTCTAATTAGATGTTTAATATTTCTGACCATAAAAAATTTCTTTTATTTTAATGAGGGACCAAATCTGTATATAAGTTTAGCTTTATTATTTAAGCCAATTTCAAATTTTGCAATTGAATTCCACTGTTTTTTTTCTTTTGTCTGGAGTTCAATTTCAGCAAAAATAGAATTACTTACAAATGCGACATTATTTAAATATTCACTATCCTTTGAAGATATCATTTCACCTGTCACCTGCTCAATTTCATTTCTTAAATCACTTAGACTTAGATTTTGTGCAATGACAGGTGTGTTTTGATTGATGTTTTGCCATATATCTTTTTTAATATTTTTTAAAATTAGACTACTTTGATCAAGGCTTAAAAAGGGTAAGAACAAGGATAATTGTTTTTCATTTAACTGCCTTATATTAAATTTTCTATTCAGAAAATTAACACAGAAATATTTTTTTATTTCTTTTTGAATTTTTGCTATTTCTGGAATCATCAATAATTCTGCGTCCGTAACCATAAAATTATTTCTAGGTCTCCAAAGTAAATCAGATGTTTGATATATTTTATCTTCACTTAAGCCGTCCTTAGTCACTTGATTTGTGTCTATCCAGTCAATGTAGTTTTCAATAATTTGAGGATTTAAACCTAGCTTAGAAATAATTTTCATGGCTCTATTATATTCAATACGATTAACTTCTAAATCTCCTGAATAAGTTTTATAAATTAAAGAGTTAATATTAAAACAATTGTCACCTAATTTAAGCTTTATTGACATTTCTCCTTCTTCAGGAGTTGTGAATGAATAATTCTTATTATTTAATTTATCGAGTGATCCGAATAAATTTACTTGATTTTCAAGTGTTTCCAATAAAACCAATTCTGAAGCTAATATCTGCTGAGTAATTTTGTCTTTTTCTTTATAGTCTTGAACAATATTCACTCTTTCTTTTTGAATGACAATTGTAAATGTTAGAGTGATTATTATTAAAGTTGTAATGATACTAACTATTGAAATAACATAACCATTTTTTATTTTTTTCAAATTCATGGTTGACCCAATCTGGATGTAAATAAATGAGTTTGCTCATCACCAAAAAATAAATTTATTCCTTCAGGTAAGTTCAAGGTTTCATCACTTGAAAAATTATAGAGATTAACTTCATTTACTATGACTGAAAAATTCACATCCAAATTATAGGTTTTAAACTCTAATTTTTCAAAAGTATTATCATTTGTTTGGCCTAATTCATTACTATATCGTAAAAGTCTATCGCCAAATTTTTCCCATGTTACCTTGGTAATCTTTTTCCCTTGGAAATCATTACTAATATTCCAATTTTGACGATGAAATATTAATTTTTCTCCATTGATTAGTTGGAATCCAGATGAGTTGCCTGATTTTCCTGGAATGATATGGAGAATATCATCACGTAATTGATTGATTGTGTATGCTAATTCTAAAGTTTTTTTGTCTTTTGTTTTTATTTTTTCAGTTAGAAAATTAACATTATTAAATAAATAAAAAATAAAACTTATAATTATTGATGAAACACCGATAACTACTAAAAGTTCGATAAGTGAAAAACCATTTTTTTTACTTTTATTGAACACGCAAGTATGACTTTAAAAGTGGAAAATCTTTATTAGATGGTTTAATGGAGATAAGAAGGATTTTACTATTTGGTGTTTTTTCTATTTTGACGAAGACTTGCTGATTTCTATCAATTAATTTAATATTTTCATAACGTTTAGATTCGATAGGTTTTTTATTTAATATAGTTTGTTTTTCAAGGTAGGAGCGATAAATCATCTCATCTAAATATTGATTTGATATGGAATTAGATGAAGCCATTAAATATGTAATCATTAGATATATAGATGGTGCAAGAATAGTAAACAAAGTTATTGATACAGCTACTTCTAAAATTGAAAAACCATATAGATTATTTAGTTTCATAAACTTCAACTTTTCCTAATCGATTCATATAAAAAGTCCACATTTTATTACCTATGATACAATCAAATTGAAAAGGAGATACTTCTCCCGAGGAAGAAATATATACTTTTTTATTTTTATTACTCTTTATTGAACATTCTTTAAAAGCATTAATTTGAAACAATTCATCTTCAATTGAATAACTTATAATTTTACCCTGGGATAAGGACTTGCTTTTGATTTGGCTTATTTCATTTTCCATTGAGTTTATTTTATCTTCTTTAGATAAAATAGTTTCATTTTTTAAAACATTGAATGATAGGGAAATAAAATAACCAAGTATAGTGATGAGGCTGATTACAACGATTATTTCAATTAGTGAATATCCAGGGCTAAGTTTATTTTTCAGCACTCGTTAAAGTCCAATTACCAAAATCTGAGTTTTGATCTTTACCACCTTCCTCATTATCAGCTCCTAGAGAAAAAATATCTACATCTCCATATTTTCCCGGATTTCTATATCTGTATGGATTGTTCCACGGGTCGAGAGGAATTCCAGTAATATATTTTTTTTCACTTAAAATCTTTAGGCTTTCTTTTTCACTAGGGTAACTTCCATTGTCAAGTTTATACAGTCCTAATGCAGCTTCTATGACTTTAATGTCATTTAATAGTTTGGCTTTCCTAGCTTCATCTGGTCGGTTAATAACATTAGGAACAACAAAACTTAAAATTATTCCAATAATCGCTAAAACAACTAGTAATTCTAAAAGAGAAAAACCAGATAAGTTATTTTTATGCTTTATTTTTTTTATAGTTGTCATTGCGCTATTTAAAAGTTTACCATATTGGCCGCATTCATAACCGGTAAAATAATGCCTAATGCTAACATTAAGACCATTAATCCAAAAGTAATTATTATTAAAGGCTCTACAATTTTTATAACTGTTTTTAAAGTTATTGATAATGATTTTTCAAATTGATCACAAATTAATTTAAAATTTTTTGATAAGGTGTCTGTTTCGTCACCTATTTTAATAGATGCAATTTCAGCTTTAGATAAAATATTTATTTTCTCTATTGAGGTGCTAAAATTTACACCTTCTTCAATAGACTTAATCATTGATAATATTTTTTCTCTCAAAATTTGGTTAGGCATGCTCAAAGAAACTATCATTGATGTTTCTAAAATAGACAATCCTCCTTTTAAACCATGAGCATAAATCTGTAATAATCTCCTTCTTGCTGTAATCATTATTAAATTGTTAATTATAGGGGTCAAAATATATAATTTATCAATTAGTTTTGATAAATTTTTAAATCTGTTTCTTAAAACAATGCTCAATAATAAAAAGAATATGAAATAAAAAATAAAAATGATTATTGATGGAATTATTTCTCCCGAATAAATTAAAAATTGGGTGGGTAGTGGTATGTTTTTACTTAAATCAACTGTTTCAATCATTCTTGGCAATGCATATTCTAATATAAAATATATTAGTGATAACATTACAATCAATAATATGGCTGGGTAACTTAAAGAAGAAATGATTTCATATCTTTTGATTTTATTTTCATCAATCATTTTAGCAATTGATTTGAAAGATTCTTCTAGTCTTCCAGACTTTTCTCCAGCTTCAATTAAAGCGATGTGGAAACTTGATATGTTAATGAATTGATCAGCAAAGGCATTATTTAAGTTTGTTCCATCTTTCAAATTATTTAAAATGTTAATCGCTATATCTTTGTTTCTATTTCTATTTTTATTTGAAGAAAGAAATTCTAAAGATTCTGTTATAGGAAGGCCAGATGCTAATAGCTTTGAAAGATCATTAATAATTTCTTCAAAGCTTCTTTGATTACTTTTGAAAAAATCTATAAAACTTCTTTTTTGTCGAATTGATTGGACTATAATACCACGTTTGTTTAGCTTGTTTTCTGCTTCAGTCTTATTAAAAGCTAAAAAGTTGCCGTTTATAGAATTTCCATCAGCATCTATTCCATAGTAATAAAATGTTTTCATTATTCATTATCATTCAAGGTCATTCTAACAGCTTCAAATTTTGGTATTATATCTAAATTTACCAATTTATGAGCCTCTGAAGATAAGTTTGATTTTTCATTAATGTTTTCTTCATTTAATAGTAGCTCTCCGTCAGAAATTTTATTTTTTAATTTTGCGTTTATATTGAGATAATCAAATATTGCTATGCGTCCTTGTAAACCACTATAGTCGCATTTATCACAGCCTTTTAATTTAAACAATTGATCAGATGAGTTACCACCGAGTTGAATTGATTCATTTCTACAATTTAGGCAGTATTTTCTTAATAGCCTTTGGGCAATAACACAATTTAATGAGGAGCTAATCATGTAAGGATCAACTCCCAAATCCCTTAATCGGCTAATAGCACCATAAGCAGTATTTGTATGCAATGTAGATAAAACAAGATGTCCAGTAATGCTTGCTCTTAATGCCACTGAAGCGGTTTCAGGATCTCTTATTTCTCCGACCATGATTACATCCGGATCCTGTCTCAAAATCGCTTTAAGCCCATCAGCAAAATTTAAACCTAGCTTTGTATTCACTTGAGTTTGTGAAATGCCAGGAAAACTAATTTCAATTGGATCTTCAATAGTCATAATATTCAAACCTAAGTTTGCAATACTATCAATAGCTGAGTATAAAGTTGTGGTTTTACCAGAGCCAGTCGGTCCAGTAACAAGAATTAAACCGTGAGGTTTCCTTACTTGAGATTTGAAATTTTGATATATATTTTCTGGCATTTGAAGTTTATCTAATTTTATGAGTTGATTTTGTTTACCCAGAATCCTCATAACAACTCTTTCTCCAGATCCAGTTGGCAATGTAGAAATTCTTACGTCTATAATTTGCTGTCCTAATTTAAATGTTACCCTTCCATCCTGGGGCAATCTTCTTTCTGAGATGTTAATTTGGCCTAAAATTTTAATTCTAGATATTATTCTTGATGCTATCTCAGATCTCAATGACAAAATATTAATAATATTTCCATCTAATCTCATTTTAATGTCAAAGCTTTCATCATTAGGCTCGAAGTGGATGTCGGATGCTCCTTTGGCTAAAGATTGAGCAATTATAGAATTAAGCATTTGAATAACGGGGGCATCATCACTATTATTTTCAATCGAAGTTTTACTAAGAAGGCTGTGAGTTGCCTCTTCTATAGAAATAGTTTTTCCTAAACTAATCATTTCTTCATCATCAATAATTGATTGGTTTTTATAGATTTTTTGGATAGATCGATCAAATTCTTCTGCGTTTAATGGGTCAGAAAAAACGACATTTCCATAAAGTCTTCTAATGTCTTCAATTGTTTCTTTAGAGCAGTCAGTTCGAATGAGAAATCTTTTTTGTTTGTTTGAATTTTCTAAAAGATCAGGGTCTTCAGATGCTATTCCGAGTTTTGAAGCTTTCTGGTAAGAAATCATTATACTAACTTATTGAAAATTTTCTATAAAGGGCAGAGGAGGGTATTTGAGCTTAAAATTATTATTTTCCCTAGCAATTTCAGATTGCTCTTTGAGTTTTAAAAATTTCTCAATTGTATATTCACTTACAGATGCCTCATCAACAATAGTTGGTTTAAGAAAAATAACCAGATTACGTTTTGAGACACTCATCCTTCTCTGATTAAATAACTCTTTTAAGCCAGGTATGTCACCTAAAATTGGTATTTTGGATCCTAGAAATTGAGTTGTTTCATTGATTAGACCGCCTACGGCTAGTGTTTCACCAGTTTTGACAATGGCTGATGTTTTAATAGATCTTTTTGTGGTGACTATATCAGAAGCAATTGCTGATGATGTGTCTAGCTCTGATACTTCTTGAATGATTTCAATAGTAATCATTCCATCAACACCAATTATTGGAGTGACTTTTAGAATAATTCCCACATCTTCTCGACTAATTGTTTGAAAAGGTGAAGCGCTGGAACTTTCATCTGATGAGGTATATTTACCTGTAACAATTGGAATATTGCTACCTACCAAAATTTCTGCTTGTTTATTATTCATTGCTAAAAGAGTTGGTGTGGCCAAAATTTCTGAGTTTCCGTCATTTTCAATAATATTAACTAAGGCTCCTAAATTTGAAATCTGGTTGGCTGCAGGACCTAAAGTAATTCCTATCCCATCAGATACAAAACTAGTCACTTGACCTCCAATATTAGCACCTAGGCTGTTACTATTTAAAATCGTTAATCCCGCCTTTCCTGAACTTCCAGAGAATTGAAGACCGAGTTCTCTTGCCGCTGAATTTGATACTTCTGCAACTATAGCTTCAACATAAACTTGCTTTATTGGGATATCTAAAGTTTTTATTAATTCAATTAATTCCTTTCTATTTGTTTCTGATCCAGAAATAATGATTTGATTACCTGACATATAAGCTTTAATTGAAACATTTGAAGAAGAATTATTATCATAAGAGCTAAAACTAGTATTTAATAAAACCTCATTAATTGTTGCCTCAATTTCATTTGCAGATGCATTTTTTAAAAACAATACTTCAAAGCCATAATTATTACTTGTTTCTTGTTTAGGTGTTTTCACTGAAGGTTGAACTTCTTGCTGGGTAAGAGTTAATTTATCTTTTTTTTGCTTTTTTTGTTCAGATTTATCTAAGTCTATTATTAATGATTTTATTTGGTTTAATGAATTTTTTGGTGCAGAAATGATTATAGAGTTTGACTTTTCAGTGTATGTTATATTGACATCATTAGTTGGTCCTACTAACCAGTTGCCGCTATCTAAGAGTGATTGAAGAATACTTGCTATTTCTTTTGACTCAGTATTTGTTAATTTAACCCTATCAATTATTCTCTTTGGCTTGAAATCAAATTTTCTAATTAAATTTTCAAAACGTTTAAATTCATCTTTATTACCTATAAATGAAATACTTCTTCCGTTAGGAGAGGAGCTTATTAAATTTTTTTCAGGGAAATATTGTGATATAAAAGGGACCATCACCTCTGGTTTAATATTTTTTAAAGGTAAAATGAAAAGTTGAACCCCAACTGTATCTTTTTGGGAAACAGGCACAGATTTTTCTAAATTTAAGTTGCTTGTGACAACTATATTTCCGTTACTTTGCTCAACCAAAGACAATCCTTTTGAATTCAAAGCCGATTGAAGCGCAGATATAATTTTTTTCTTATTCACTGGGTGCTGAATAATGAGAGACAGGTTCTCATTAATATTTTCATCAATAATTATAGTTTCATCTATTTCAGAAGAGAGAATATTTATGACAGAAACTAAATTTACCTCATCAAAGCTAAAAGCGACTTCAGCTTTTGATTTATGAAAAGTGAAAATCAAAAGAAAAAATATTATAACAATTTTTATATTTTTAATTAAATGGAGATTGATTATCATTTTATCTATACCATTCTATTAATATTAGTTTCTCTTTTCTAAGTATTTCAAGGTCAAACTGTTTAATGACTTCATCTTTATAAATATTATATATATCATTGATTTTGCCAACAGGAATATTATTTATAGTCAAAATAACGTCATCTTTTTTCAAACCAAATTGTTTTACTGACTGACCAATTATCTTTGCAGGAATTTTAAATCCAATTCTACCAGCACTGGTTCTGTCACTATCTCTTATAATTTCGTTGACTATCTTTTTTTCAAAATTTGTAAATTGTATTTCAGCCACTTGTTCTTGGGCATCAATTAAAAAGCTTTTAAGTTCTTTGTTTATTACTTCTTGGTGCTTTGTTATTGATTTAATTACTTTTTTTGGTGACAGGTTTGTTGTGAAAACTTGATTTATTACAGGGATATTAGTAGGCCCATCTCCTAAGTTGAGTATATATTTTTTATTATTTTTTAATATATGTGCAGAAACACCTTCTACTTTTAAGAGTTTATAACCATATTTTTCGCCTTCCTTAATGATTTCAAATATATTGTCATTAATCTGGATTATTATTAATGTTTTTTTTATATTTGAAATGCCAACTAATTTAACTTTATCAAATTTTGATATTAAATTATCTTCAATGACGTTAATTTTTTTTAATTTTAAAAAAAGTTTATTAAATCCTTTAAGTTCTTCTGAATATGATGATACTGAGTAAATGTTAATAATTGACAGTAAGAATAAAAAAAAAGTAATAAATTTATGATTTTTCATTTAAATAAACTCATGATTGAAATGTTAAAATATAATAAACAAAATAGAGTGTTTTTGACTAGTGTTATAATTTTATCAAGTTCATTTCTAATCAACTCATGTTCTCAATTACAGCCAGAAACCCTTAAAAAAGGGGCTCGGTTTATTAATGAAAGTTCCAATAATTTTGTTCAAAAAGAGTCTACAAATAAAACAAAATTAACTACATCATATATAGAAAATGAAAAAAAAATATGTATTTATGTTTCTGATAAAAGTAAAATAATTACAGAAACCTCTAAGTCATTAAATTGTCCTTCAGAAATTTAATTTGAATTATACAACAGAAAATGATTTATCCGTCTGTTGAGGTAAGTTAAAACATTATTAAAAAGGTTAAATTGATAATAAACCATTAAATCATTTAAATATGCAAATAGAGTAAAAAAAACTGAAAGAAATAACATGATAAGAAAAGGTTCTGATTATATTGATAGCATAAAAGACAATAGAGAAGTCTATATGGATGGAGAACGGGTTAAAGACATAACAATCCATCCAATGTTTAAACCTATAATAGATATTAGAAAACGTATATATGACATGCAACATCAAAAAGAATACCAGGGCTTATTGACCGTAGAAGAAGATGGTGAAATTAATGCTATTGGAAATGCTTTGCCATATACTCAGGAAGACTGGTGGGCCAAAAGACAAGCCACAGATTTAATTATGGAAGAAGTTGGGGGAATTGTAACCAGAGTAGGGGATGAAACTGTTGGTGAAATGTGGTCTCTGTTTGATGGTCAGGATGTTTTAAATGAAGTAGACCCTCAATTTTCTAAAAATATTTCTAATCATATTTATAAAGTTCTTAAGCATGACCCTTTTCACGTTTCAGCTAACACTGATCCTAAAGGAGACAGATCAATTGCTCCCCAGGATCAAGATCCTGACATGTTATTACATGTAGTTAAAGAAACAGATAATGGAATAATAGTTCGAGGTGCAAAATATGAAACTGCAGCGGCTTATGCTAACCAGGCATTTACGAAACCAACTATTGCCAATTGGGGAGACGCAAAACTCAGTGATTATGCTGTAGGTTTTATATGTGATTTAAATTCTCAAAATTTAAAATTCATTTGTAGGAGTGGTTTTGCTGGTGCAAGTGGCTCATGTCCAAGGGCTGATCAATTAGATTATCCTCTATCAAATAAATTTGATGAAATTGATTCATTGGTAATTTTTGATAATGTTTTAATACCTTGGGAAAATGTTTTATTTTATCGACACACAAAAGCTGCAGCTTTTATAAGAGGCACACTCCATAGATATTCAGCATTCGCATTCGTTCAAAGAACATTAAAATTAGCAGACATGATGATTGGTGCTGCTTTATTTAACGTTAGGCAAACAGGATTAGAAATGCAGCCTGCCGTCCAAGAAAAGTTAACAAAAATTGCTGTTTGGAGAGAAAATATTAACGCACATTTAACCTCAAGTATTACTCTGGCAGAAAAATCTCCTGCCGGTTTGCTTATGCCTAATCAATCGTTGCTTTATGCAGGAAGGTGTACAGCATTAAATCAATTAAATGAAATGATGCATATTGCTAGAGAACTTTGTGGAGGACAAATTTGTGTAACTCCTAATGCAGCAACTTTTAAAAGTTCTGATACTGCCCCTTGGATGGAAAAATATTATACAATTAATGATACTTGGCAATCAGAAGACAGAAGAAAACTTTTAGCTTATGCTCGTGACCTATTAAATTCTGATTATGGTGGTCATAGATTAACATTTCAGTTATTTGCTCAATCTCCTCCATACAACCAAAGCGCAGCGGTCTATAGAAACTTTGATTGGAATTCAACGTTAGAATTTGTTCAAAAGTCAGCCGGATTGTCTGATAAAGTATTAAATATCAAAAATAAAAGCAATGGCGACCCAGCGATTAAAAGATGGTTTGATAATCACAATAATAAATAATCTATCAAATCATAAGTAAACCTCTAAATGTTGTTAAAAGTTGAAACCTTGGTTTGATTAAATTTGTAACAATTTAAAAATTTTTGGTACTATTTTGAGAATTCTTTTAAATCATCAAACCTTTAACATTGTTTTACTATTTATTTTATCCTTACTTTGGGGCCTTCATTTTTCATTAGTGAAAATTGTTGATGTGGAAGAAAATCCCATAACAATTTTAATTCCACTCTTATTTATTTTAAGCATTTTGTTTTACTTGGTTTTAAAGATTACAAACAATATATTTTTATTTTCTTTTAAAAAAACTATATTTTTTATAATTGCTGGAACATTTGCTTACATTATACCTCTTTATGTAGAATTTCTAGTTGCTCCCAAAATTGATGCAGGTGTTTTAACATTAATAGTTTCAAGTGTACCAGTGTTTACATTATTGTTTGTATGGTTTTTCAGACTTTTAGATATTAATTTTAGGTTAATGATAGGCACTCTATCAGGATTAATTGGAATTTCACTCATAATATTAGGCAATAACAATAACACATTGAATTTATGGCTAATAATGGCGTTAATTGTACCCATTTCTTATGCTATTGATACAATATTTATGGAAAAATTTTGGCCATCAAAATTTAATTCCCTTCAAGTTGCATATGGTGAATGTGTAGTTTCATTTATTTTGTTATTGTTATTAAACGTTTTAATTGGTGACAGTTGGTACGGTAACATAAATGAATTTTCAAAATGGATTTATATGCCAAATTTTTGGTTGTTAACTATCGTAACTTTCTTTGAAGTTTTATTATTCTTTTACATTCTTGCCCAAGCAGGAGCTGTTTTTATTAACATAGGATCATATTTGGTAATCCCTGTTGGGTTTTTTTGGGGTTTTATTATTTTTGGTGAGACATTTTCTCTTTTAAAAATTATTTCTACGATTTTAGTTTTAATTTCAGTAATACTTATAGGAAATCAAAATTATAAAATTAAGAACACTCCTATTGAATAATTCTTAATGATTTTAAATTAATGATAATATATAAATATCTTTGTCTATAAAATTTCACTTAAATGGATATTAATTTAAAGATTTAAAAATATAATGGAAAACAAAAACACTAATTCTAAATCAGAGAAATATGCAAAAGAGCATTTAATTCAACCCTGGCCATACGCTAGTTCAATTGGGAATGAATTTCGTGAATTAGTTACAAATGGAGATGGTATATATTTAATAGATAAAAATGGAAATAAATTAATTGATGGGCCAGCAGGAATGTGGTGCACAAATATTGGTCATAGAAATACTGAAATCGCTAAGGTTATGTATGAACAAGCAGTAAAATTATCTTATAATTCTCCATGGTATACATCCAATGAGCCATCTGCCATGTTATCAAAAATTATTTCTGAATATGCTCCTGGAGATTTAAATAATGTATTTTTTACCACTGGCGGATCTACAGCAGTCGAAAGCGCAATAAGATTTGTTCATTACTATAACAATGTTAAAGGAAGGCCTGAAAAGAAATTAATAATTTCCCGTGAGGATGGCTATCATGGGAGTACATATCTTTCAGCGTCATTGAATGGTAAATCTAGAACGAGTGATTGGATGAATTACGCCAACGAGATGATTGTTAAAGTTTCTAGCCCCAAACCATTTAGAAATTTAGATAACTTAACCCTTAATCAATTTGAAAATAAACTCATAAACGAAATTGAAAATAAAATTGTATCTATAGGAGCAAAAAATATTGCTGCGTTTATAGGTGAACCTGTATTAGCTTCTGGCGGCGTCATAGTGCCTCCAAAAAATTATTTTAAAAGGGTGAAACAAATATGCAAACAAAATGATATTTTATTTATTTCTGATGAAGTTGTAACAGGTTTTGGCAGGTTGGGTCACATCTTTTCTTCAGAAATTGAATTTGAAGTTATTCCTGATATTATTACTTTTGCTAAAGGAGTAACATCTGGATATTTCCCTTTAGGAGGAATGGTTGTTTCAAGTCAATTGATGAAAGAATTAAGAAATTCTAATCATTCTGAAGCAATGTTTGGTCATGGACTTACTTATTCAAGTCATCCGATTGGGTGTGCCGTAGCCTTAAAGAATATAGAACTGCTTGAAGGAGGCATTTTAGATAATGCCAAAAATATAGGCCCAATATTTCAAGAAAAACTTAAAAAAATTCAAAATTTACCTATAGTAGGTGAAGTTAGAGGCAAAGGGTTAATGGCTTGCATTGAATGCGTGGCAGACTATGACAGTGACAACCCTTTAAGTCTTGATACTAAGGTAGGTGAAATAATTGATAAACACTGTCAGAAATTAGGCTTATTGTTAAGGCCTGCCATAAATATGTGTATTTTATCTCCACCATTAATCATCAGTGAGAAGGATGTAGATAATATCGTCGATATTTTAGAAAAGGGGATCATTTTAGCTATGGAAGAACTAAAATCGTCTGGCATTTGGGATTTTTAATGGTTAAATATTTTATTCATTTATTATGTCTAACTCCGATCCAATAATAACTTTTTGAAATTGCATGAAAAAAAATATATGAAATTAGAACATGCAAGTTGGATGGAAGTAAAAAAATACCTCAATAAACCTCGTGGAATTTTACTCCCTATTGGCTCAACTGAACAACATGGACCCATTGGTCTTATTGGCACAGACACTATTTGCTCAAGTATTATTGCAGATGGCGTTTCTGAAAAGACTAGAATGTATATAGCTCCAAAAATTAGTTATACCCCAGCTAAATTTAATATGAAATTTGCAGGGACAGTGTCAATCTCTATTGAAGTGTTTAAAGGACTAATTTGTGAAGTTATTCAATCATTGCTTAAGCATGGGTTTAAATTTGTCTATATATTGAATGGTCATGGTGCTAATATTGAGCCAGTCAAGGAAATAATTGAAGAACTTAATAATTGTAATATTTTCATTAAAAGTTGGTGGGACTTTCCAGAAGTAAATATACTAAGAAAAAAATTCTTTGGAGAATGGGAAGGGATGCATGCCACTCCTTCAGAAATTTCTATTACTCAAATAAATCATAGAAAAATTATAAATAAAAATTTAAACGATTGCGCTAAACTTCCACCAAAAAAATTGTCTGCTAAATTCATAAAAGATCATTCAGGAGATAAACATGGACATCCAGATGAACATTTTAGACTTTTCCCGGATGGAAGAGTGGGTTCACATTCTGCACTTGCAAATCCTGAGTATGGTAAATTGATACTAACTTCAGCTATCAGAGCAGTAACTAAAGATATTAAATTAATTGAAAAATCTATTCAATAAATTATATTTAATCGAAAATTTATGCAAACTTCAAAACAATATTTTTAAATTATGTTACCTGATACAATGATGGCCGTAGTAACAACTGGAAATGGCGGTTACGAAAAACTAGAATATAAAAAGGTTAAAACTCCAGTCCCAAATAAAAATGAAGTACTAGTAAAAGTTCTGGCAGCTGGAATAAATAATACTGAAATCAATACTCGATTAGGTTGGTACTCATCAGAAGTTGAAGTTAGTACTGAAGATTTGTCCGAAATTCAAGCAGAGGGTAGGGGGTTACAAAATGCTGGTTGGAATGGAACAACAACTTTCCCATTAATTCAAGGTACTGATTGCTGTGGTGAGATAGTTGAACATGGAAACTCTAAGCAAAAACCAATCATTGGTTCTAGAGTCATAATTAGATCTTGCATGAGAATAAAAGGGTTTAAATCAAGACAAAAAATGTGGATGGCATCAAATTTTGATGGTGCGTTTGCTGAATATGTCAAAGTGCCTACCTCTGAAGTTTTCCCCATTGACTGTAATTGGTCTAATGAAGAACTAGCAACCATACCTTGCTCATATGGTACTGCTGAAAACATGTTGTATCTTTCTGATTGTAAACAAAATGACACAGTTCTCATTTCAGGTGCATCAGGGGGTGTAGGATCAGCTTTAATTCAACTTTCTAAATTAAGAGGTGCTAATGTAATTGCTATACTTAAAAAAAATAAATTTGATGAAGCAATTAAAATTGGGGCAGATCAAGTCATAGATAGAGATGATAATTATCTAGACATTTTAGGACAAAATTCTATTAGTTTAGTTGCTGATATTGTTGGTGGAGACAATTTTCCTAATTTCTTTAAATTAATTAAACCTGGAGGTCGTTATGTCTCGTCAGGAGCTATAGGAGGGCCTAAAGTTAATTTTGATCTTAGAGATTTATATTTAAAAGATATTTCTATGATAGGCTGTACTACTTGGGAGGAACCAATATTTAATAATCTGATTAATTATATTGAAAACAATCTTATTTCACCATTATTAGCTAAATCATTCCCTATGTCAGATATTGTAAAAGCTCAAAAAGAATTTTTAAGAAAAGAGCATTTCGGAAATTTTGTTTTGATACCTTAAGATTGTAATTCTTTTTTATCTTTAATTATCGTAATCCTATGCATACATCTATAGTTAGGTAAATAGTCTGAAACTGCATAATGCATGGTAACTCTATTATCCCACATTGCCAAATCTCCTTCAGACCATTTCCATCTGACCTGATCCTCAGGTTTATTCATATGATTTGATAAGAATGTTTTTAGTGAATTTGAATTGTTTGATGTCAAGCCAACAATATGATTAGAAAATGCCTCATTGAAATTTAAAAATTTTTTACCTGTAATAGGGTGCTTGCCAATTAATGGCATTATATTGTGCCCAAATTTACTTATATTCTCATTTAATCTTTGTATACCTGACTTATTATTGAAGTTTTTTGCAAATGAATTTCTAAAATCACCAAAATCATGAATAACATTAATATCTTTTAGATAATATTTCATTCCTTTTGGTAATCGATCATATGCACTATAACAATTTGACCATAGAGTGTCTCCTCCAATATCAGGCACTTTTCTTGCTACTAGTATTGACGCAAATGGCCTATTCATATTAAATGTTAAGTCTGTATGCCAACTATTTGTATCTGGGGGATTTTTTTTATTGTTTTCAAGCAAAACGATGTTTTTAAATCCTTCTACATTTGGATATAATTTGTGTGGTTCATCTAGTTCTCCAAATAGTTTTGCTAATTGTAAATGTTTTTCAATTGATATATTTGATTTTTTAATAAATATAACTAAATTATCTATCAATGCTTTATATATTTTTTCATACATTTCTTTTGTTATCTTTTTATTTATATCAATGCCTTTAATTTCAGCTCCTATATTTGGTGTAATCTTATCTATTTTCATTTTATTTTATCTATTTTCAAAATAATTGATGTCGCATAATGTATATTATGACAAAATTGATTACATTTTAAATTTTTATCGATATTCAAATTTGAATTTCCATACCATCATAAGCTGGATATACATTTTTTGGACATATAGATGCAAGCTCATTATAGTCAGTTTCCCAACTTAAATGAGTTAAAACAGCCATTTTAGGCTTAGATTTTTTAATCCATTCAAAAGACAGCTCAAAGTGGGCATGAGACACATGAGGTTCTTTACGCAAAGAATCTAAAATCCAAAGGTCTAAATTTTTTAATTTAGAAAAGTTTTCTTCAGGTATCTTTACTACGTCAGTACTGTAAGCAAAAGTCTTGTCAAAAATAAAACCCAATGTATCAATGTTCCCATGATTTTGGTTAAAAACTTGAATATCAAAACCACCTAATTGGATTTCATTGTTTTTAATTTCAAATATATCAAGAGGTGGATAAAAATAATCTGGAGAATGCTTTTGTTTAATAAATAAAAATTCAAATGAATGTAAAACTTTATTAAGAGTATCTGAATTAGTGTATATAGGTATTTTTTGTTTATCTGGCCAAAAATAGGGCCTTAGATCTGGTAATCCCATAATATGATCTGAATGTGCATGAGTAAGCAAAACTGCATCAATTTTATTAATATTTGTCTTTAGCAATTGATTTCTA
>MDSZ01191214.1_pt1 | contig 17841 bp, 16 predicted proteins | sample 811201 | NCBI WGS metagenome assembly MDSZ01 (sample SAMN05326647, study PRJNA326480) | marine metagenome | isolation source: seawater | place: Indian Ocean: North | collected 2010
TGAAACTGGAGGTGAAGAAATAAGTCTATCTCCAGGTGAATCAGGATTTCTACATGCAGAAGATAATATGATAGCAAAGTTTCATGAACGTGACCCTGAAAACTACATGATACTTCAAACACTTTCACCTTGCAGAGACTGTACAATGAGACTGGTTAATGCTGGATTCAAACATGTATACTGGATTGAAGAATATAGAGAAACTGGCCACTTAGATATTTTTGAAAGCTGTGGCGTTAAATATGGTACAATTAAAAACTTAATAGAAAATGGGATTTCATAAAAGATATATTGACAACGAACAAGTAATTAGTTTATATAGAAATGGAGGTATTAATAATGTTAAAGATTGGTATACGAGAGGAGCTGATGCTCTTATTACAGAAACTGGTTTAGCATCCGACATAACTGACATACTTGATAAGAAAATGGATGAAATTGCAAAGTGGAATCTAATTTCTGATATGATTGCTCACGAATCTATTAAAACATTATAGCATACTAGATATATACTTTAACGACGCTAACTAAGCGTCGATTAAAAAAAGTATAGTGTATGTTAATAGAAGCTTCATCATTCAGACTGTGTATAGACCTTATTCAATCCCTGGAAAATTCAGGTTTTACAGCTACTGAAATCAGATTAAATTTCAAAGGTGCAAAAAGATTTTTTGAAGATAAGAAGAGTTTAAGCTCTTCAATAAGATATCTGAGTCTGAACGAATTAAAATCAACTTATAGACGCACATACGGGCAAATCGAAAATGTTGGTAGAAATCCATTCACCTTTAACAAGGCTAATTCATTTAATTTTAGTAAACCTTCGGCTATTAATGGCCAAGTAGTTCAAGTCACGCCAACTCCAGACATAGGTTCAGATAGTATTCCAAACGTTTTTAAGCTCGGTAAGTATGCTGTATTAAGGGGCATTAGGCTATCGAGTAAAAGTTTAGGATTTCAGACATCATATAATTGCATTAACGTACACAAAGATACTTTTAAGATTTCTAGCAACACAGCATTCAATACTAGAAGAAGAACGCAAAGAGTTGCGTCAACTGCTAAATCAGAAACTGCAATTACATCTCTTGTTAACAGGTATAAATTAATACATGATAGATTCTTTGATTTATACTTAAAAAATAAAGACTATAATTTAGAATATGTTGATTTTGTAGGTGATGGTCCAACTGGTAATGTATATAAGATGTATGAGCTACACTTCCCATTAGTTAAAAGGCCTTTAGATTCTGGGTTAAGTTCTGACATATTAAAACCAAAATTTTTGCTGAAAAAAGAATAACGATAAATAAACTATAACATAAATTAAATAAAATGGCAACAGGAAACCTATTAACAGAAAAGCTTTATTTGAGAACCGAGATGTCGGTTCCATTAACTACATTACAACATGATGAGAATCATCAGTATGTTGCAAATGTATGGAAAACATCTAGGGCATATAAAGTTGGAATGATTGTATATTATTCCCTAGATATAACAACAGATGGTACAACTTTAGGTTCTCTAGCATGGTATGTATGTCAAGAAGACCACACTGCTGGTACTTTTACATCAGATATATCTTCAAATTACTGGAAGCAAATAGGTGAGGGTACTGGTATTAATGTTGTTATTAATGGAGTTGCATATCCTGGTCTTACACTTGGTACTGGACTTGCAATTGATAATTGCGGAGTTTTATCAAATACTGCTGCAGGATTCTGGGAGCAAACAACAGGTGGAGATGCAATACACTATTCATCAGGACCTGTTTTAGTAGGTGATACTACATTGCCTTCGAATAATGGTGAACAATTTCAAATAGTTGGAAATGCATATATTACTGGTAACATAATTATATCAGGTACAGTAGATGGTATTGATTTATCTGGATTCTTTGGAATTAATGGAAGTGGAATATCTTCAGGAGAAACATGGGATGACCATAAACATACAATAGGACCTAATGCCGCATATCATAGTCAACTTGCAGATACTTCAATTTCTGGATTAGCAGATAATGATATATTACAATATAATTCAACTCTTGATAAATGGGAAAATAAGGCAGTAGGTAATATAGTTGCGACACATACGCTTGGAGCTGGACAGTCTGATGTAAATGCTGCAGTGTCTACATCACCTGCCTTAAATAATATCTTGTATTATGACGGCGCTGAATGGAATAAATTAGCAGTTTCATCAAACAGTACTACTGGTTTATCAGGCTTCTTTTCACATAATCACGACGGAAGATACTATACAGAATCTGAATTAAATGCAGGTCAATTAAATAACTTATATTATACAGAAACTGAATTGCAAACGAATGGAGGTGCAGCAGTACATTGGGGTAATTTAACGAATGTACCAGGCTCAGTTTCAGGAGAAACTATATACAGTGGAGACGGTGAACTGTTAGCCGACAGAGAAGTTTATTTAGCAGGATATAAACTTAGATTCATACAAGGAACTGCAGCGCAATCATTTAATACAGGACTTACTATAAATGCCGTTGGTGATGTAGCTATAGGTACTTTAACTGGAGAACCTGCTGCACCGCTTGAAATCTTCAAGCCTGCAGGAACTGATGATACACAACCTCACTTTAGAATAAGTGTAAAAGCGGATTCTAGTATTTATACAGACTTTACTGTACAGGAATTTGGACCTGCCGGTACATTAAGAATAAACCCATCTGGTAGTGGTGGAGTTAAAGTAGAACCTACTACTAATAATCTTACTACATTCCAAGTTAAACAGGCATCTGGATTTTTATCTTCTATACCTGTATTCGATGTAGATACAACAAACAGAAGAACTGGTATTAATACTGCGGCACCAGAAGCTGCACTTCATATTAGAAATGAAGATGCTGGAGAACTTACATTTATGGCATCTGATGCTGCAACAAGTGAAAACATATTCTCAATTACAGGTGAAGGTAAAGTAGGTATTAATTTATCAAATACTTCTCCAACAACTGAATTACATGTAGGAGGTGAAGTAACTGCTACAATTAATCAATCTTCTATAAATTACTTCAAAGTATTAACTGTTGACGATGCAGGTGTAATTAGATATAGAACAACTGAACAATTTAAGGGAGACTTAGATATATTAGAAGATACAATCTGGTTAAACAACACTGCAGGTTATGCCTACTTAAATGGAGGTATTTCAAGATTAGGTATTGGATATGATGAAAATCTTCTTCCTCTAACAAATCCTCTTGCACAGGTGCATATAAAAGCACATGATGACGATATCGCCTTTTTAATTACAGATGGCTCAACTGCTGATGATGTTCATCTTGCAGTAGACAATGAGGGTATCATTGCATTTAATTCTTTTGTTTCAGCTGAACACTATGAGGCTTCATCCGCGTTTGTTTATCCTACAACTGACCACAGTAACGTAGTATTAGCTGGAGGTGAATCAGTTTCACTTTCACTTGGTTATTCAAGTACTCAAAACAGCGCAGTATCTATGATGTTTTCTGATAGCTATGACTACTTTGCAATATCTAGACCAACACATGGTACAAATAATATAACACAAATGCATTCTGCATTTCCTACAACAGATGGTCATGGATATGAGCAATTCCTTCTTGATTTGACTGCAGCACCTAATTCATTTAGAATTGGCGTTCCTGAAGGATATTCTGGAGCTAGTATAAGTTCTAACACAACTGGAGCTGGAAGCGCATCAATGTGGGACAAACCTGCTGTTGCAATTGGAACACCATATAGTCAACAATTAGATGCAGCACTTACAATTTCGGCTTCAAGTTATCCTCTGTTACGTATAAAAGATGATTCAACTGGACAAGGTACATTTGTACTAGTAGATGAAGATGGTAATACTACTTTCAAGCCTGCAGGAATGTCAAATGGTAAGAATCTAATGAAGGTTGCTTCTGGTTTTATTAATGGTAGAGAATTACCGATGGTACATATTGGTGGTCCTTCTGACCAAGCAGGAGACGCAGACCAGTCAACTCTTTTAATATATGCTGACGGTCAAGATGCACTTACAGTAGTTGATAATACAACATCACATCATAGACTATTTACAATTAAAGATTCTGGAGTTAATCCTTCAGGAACTGCGAAAGGAGGTACACAGTTTTATCCTGGTCATGTAACGCAAAGTGGAGGTGCACTGCCTGCGATGCACGTTTCAGTCACGGATTTTTCATCAGAAGTTGCAATTCTGAATGGCTACGATAATGTTTATCCGGCTGTTGCAATAGGTGCACTGCCACAACCAGCAATAACATTTACTGTTGAAGGTAATCAACATCAAGATTCAATCCTACAATTAGCAGATAGAGAATCAACTGGCGCTAGAATAAAATTATTTGACTTTAAGATTGACCAATTACAACCTAAACTAGGTATTGGTCCCGGACTAACCCCTGATGCATCACTACATATTTATTCTGATGGTATAGACCCATTAAAAATAGAAGATGGAAGTACTAACAGTATAGGTACTTTAATGCATATTGATGATGAGAATAATATCAAGTTCCTTCAAATGGATGGGAAAGGAACTCAGGCAATGAGTATTCATACTAAGACTAATTCATTCACAGGCGTTGTCACACCTCATGTTGTAATTGGAGACACTGCAATAAATGGACCTCATAATAAATCTACAGTTGATGGTGAATACTATGCTGCATTAACTATTAAAGCTGAAGATGTACCTGGGCTTGTCATAAAAGACGGTACAACTGGCGATGGAACTCAATTTATGGTTGATGCTCGAGGTGATGTACTTATTGGCTCAGACCATAACGCAGATACAAGTTCTCCTAGAGCAAAGCTTTATATTAGAAACATACAATATGAAGTCGACTTAGAAAATAATGGTTCTGAAACTGCATTCAGAATTGATAATAATAGACCAGGCGGTTCATTAAGTGGAACTATTGACACTACTCCTTTCATAATAACAAATGGAGGACAAGGTGATAATGATTTCCACGTAGGTATTAATAAATCTGACCCTACTAGAACAGTTGATATTTATAGTGCCGGAAATGGTCAGATTTACCTTGGTTCACTTAGTAATTCTACAATTCAGATAGCAGCTGATACTGATATTACAGACGGCAGTGGAACTAAAGATTCTAAATTAACATTGATAGCCGGTGGTTCATTCAACTGGTCACTGATAAATGACCAAGATGGTTACATGCCTGAGTTAGGAGGTCAAAGAGAAGATAGAAACATGTTCTTGATAAAGTGTGTTAATACAACTCCAGTTGCAATCCAACAGGAAGCTGCAGAACATTCACTTGTGCTTCTGGAAAATGCAGTAAACATGGCCGACCAAGATACTAATAAACCTGCAGTTATGATTGGTAAATCACCAGTTGCACTGAGTCAAGCTGATGCAGGAACTGCACCTTCTCTTACTGTTACAACTAATGGAAATGGTGCACTTCAAGTAACTGACGCTAGTACAGGTGAAAATACGTTAATGAAGATACATGAAAATGGTAATGCAGAATTTGCACAAGGTCAAGTATATGGACATATAGCAGAAGTTACGAATGAGGATGGAACAGAAATTATTGATTTTGATAATGGTAATGTTCAGAAGCTTGTATTAAAAGCTGCACATACTAATATAACATTTACTGGACATAAAGCTGGCGCGTCATATACTATATTCTTGATTCAAGATGACGAAGGTAATCGTACAGCCGACTTAGAAGAAACTACTGGAGGTTATGATATACATTGGCAATCAGGAGTTGTACCTGTACTTTCAACAACACCAGGTTCAGTAGATATAATTACATTTATATCTGATGGCTTTAATTTATATGGTGCTGCTGCTTACAACTTCCAAAGAGTTCCTATAAATAACTAAACAATTGTTAATTTTCTAATATAATATATTATTAGTATAAAAACTTAAAACATGGCACAGCCACCACCAGTAAAACCTAACACATATCAATGGATTAGAACCGAGAGAAAAGGTGAAATAGTTACTGTATCTCATGAAGAAGATGGATTTTTTGTCTTTACAGACGGTACTAGATGTGCAATTGAACTTGCAAATGAAATGTTATATAAAATTCCTACACCAGAAGATAGGTTAATAGATTTAGGTGAAAAGATAGATGCAGCTAGAGAAAAAAGAAAAAAGCCTTTAGCAGAAAAGCTAAAACCTAAATCATCAGAAAGAGAAGTAGGAGATAATATGTATTCAGGAGCTCCTGATAATCCAATAAGAGAATTATTAAAAAGACAATCTTCTAATAATAAAATGCGCTCTGAGCTTGTAATTGACGTAAATCTTCCTAAGCCTTCAGTGTATGCTATATTAAAGGAATCGTTTGGAGATGATGTTGACTCTGAAATAACGCAGATGGCAATAGAGTCGATAAATATAAATGAGCTTAAAGACCAACTCGATGAGCTCCTTACAAAGAAAGTTAAACAGTATTATTCAAAATCTAAGAAATGAAAGAACAAGAAGTTAAAAAAACTGAACAGACAGGACCAGTATTTGAAAGACCACATGCAACAAGAGCTCAAAGAAGAGCTGTATTAAGACAAATGCCCCAGTGGAAAATGTATAAAGATTCATCTTATATGAGTGAAGATTCAATAGAATTTAGAAAGACATGTAGAGAGCGAGGTGAACAAATAAATAAAGAACATCAAGATGCTCAAGATAAGTTTTTAGAAGAGCAATTAACTCCAGTAGGTGCTGCAGTTGAAAATAACTTAAAAGAAATAGGCCATGATACTAAATATATCAAAGCATATATGGAAGCTTGGTGGGACCACACTATTAATAGAAGACTAAACTTTGAAAGCGGCGAAGAATTTAGATTTAGAAAATTATTAAAGAAGTATTTGAATGATTAAGATTACATTAGAAAGCGCAGACAATGGTGTCATAAAAACTGTAGTCGACGATAATATCAATGGAGCAGGAGAGCGGTTTGAATCCAGAACGGTTTATGATTTAGACTTAAATGATATTACACATTCACAAACAGTTAGATTTTTTTATGAGTTATGTGAAGATTTAGGTATTGACACGGGTAATAAATTTTCTAAAAATAATCTTTATATGAAAACAGACTGGGGTAAAAGTTATACTCCGACTAATACTGAATTAAAAACAAAGATTCAATTATTAGAGTCTGAATTAAAGCAAACTAAAATTCAACTATCTAAAAAGATATAATATGCCTAGGAAGATATATTGTGTATACAGTCATAATAAATTAGATTTTAAGAAATATGTAAAGTCTGCAAACTATGATGATGTAATTAGTTTTCATGATATAATTACCAAGCTAGTTAAAAATGATGTAAACTCAAATAAACCTAGTACATTTATCATAAATTCATATATTAGAAAAAGACTTATTAGAGCAATTAATAATGAGTCAGCTGTTATCTTATATGCAATAAAATCTATTGACATAGATACAATCCTACATATAAAAGAATTAGTGCAGCAACTAAGTGAATTTGACTATAAGTATGAATTAGTTGTAGTCAACAAACATAAGATGAAGTTTGAATTAACCGATGACTTTTCATCTCAATTTCTAGGCATCAAAGATGTTACGATATGATAAACCATCGTATATTTGCAAAAGGTGAAATTACACATGCTCTGCTTTCATCAAATTCAAACCCTAACATTTTAATTCCAATAAAAGCAGTTATTAAAGACGTTAAATATGATGACATAAATCCTCAGTATCTAATTAAAGTTACTAAGTTTTATGATACTATTTCCTTTCTAAAAAAGCATTTATTTAATATGGCTTTTGAAAATAAAATAGGCCGAAGGTCTAGAAAGCTAAAATTAAATGAAGAAGTAGAATCTGTTGATGATTTAATAGAAATTTTTAACGGAGAAGATGAGGTTAAATTCTATTTCGTTGTTGATAGTATTATGTGTACTAAATTAAAATCAGAGATGGTTGATTTATTTAGTAGAATACAAGACCACTTAATTGAAAGAGGCTTTAGGGAATCTAGAGAAAAAATGATTCGTACATTCTATAAAGGTAAATATAAACTAGATTCTGCAGGTGAATTTAACGTTAGACTTAAGCGTTTTTTAAGTGATAAGTTTAAGTCTCATAGTGATTTCCAAAAATTTACAAATAAATTATAGTATTATAGTATAGTTTTCGATTTAGCCAGATATCCGCGTAGATATATAAATAAAACACAGATTAATTTATGGCTGACCTAAGGCGCGTAGGAGTAGAAATTTCAGACTTTATTGACCTCGGCGGAAGTGCTCCTGAAGATAAAGGTGCTTCCTTTACTTTTGACACAGTTGTCCACTATAGTGTTGGTGATGTTCATGATTTCAACCCTACAGGAGGTAGTAGACCACCTGGTGACATATATTATTATGTAGACCAAAATGGCCAATCTTTTGCTGGTGGGACTAGGTATGGATTTAAGGGCGAAAATTATTGTGAAGCTGCAGGTAGTCCATTTGCGTGTGAAGTAGAAGAAGAACCAATTGCGGCTGAAAGTACTCCAGACCCACCTGAGCCAATAGAACAAAGACCTCCTAGAACTGGACCTTATCAAGGCTATACTGATGCAATGTATAGTCAAATTAAAAACTTATTTAAGTATACTGATGATATGCCTCAAGAAGAAGGTGTAGTTTCAGCATTTAATAAATACGCTTTATATCAATATAAAGGAATGCCTTGGAATAGTAACTATCTATCACAAGAACAGTATCACGATTCTCCTGATAATGGAGCAATAACAATTGAAGCTTCTAAAAACCCGACAGCTGGTAACTTAGTACACATTCTTGGTGATAATTCAGATAATAAATCACTTGCATATAAATATGCATGGAGTGATTTTCTATGGTGTAGATATTATGGGAAAATTCCTAATAACAGATTATTAACTCTTAGGAGATTTGCAAATCCATGTACTGATAATATACTTGACCCAATTGTAATTGACCCAAACGCAGGTCCTATTGCTGGAGACCAGCCCTGTTTAGCTCAGGCTGTTACATGGATGGGAGCTGAAGATGCAAATAAAATCGAAGATATACTTAAGTTTACTTATGGATATAACTGGGAAGAAATTGAAAGTGAAGTTCAAAGTCTTCAGGCAAGAGGTAGTGGTCATGGAAGTAATAAAATGGGAATAGGTAATACTGGATTTGGAATGGGCTCTATGATTACATCAGCACAATCTTTAAGTTCAGGTCAATCTTCTACTAGTGCTAGAACAAATGCATCTGTAAATTCTGGATTTGACCCATTAAGTGATACCTATCCTAATCACTCGCTTGGACCAATTAATGTGATACAAAAGATGATGATTCAGAAGGGTGGTCAAGGTGGTGGATTAAACTTTGAACAAGAAATGGAGTTGAAATTTCACTATGACTTGAGAGCCTATGGTACTGCAAATCCTAAACTGGCATTTTTAGATGTTATGTCTAATTTACTTGTACTGACATATAATAATGCGCCATTCTGGGGAGGAGCAACAAGATATTATGGAAATTCAGGTCAAGTTGGTAAACCACTTGGTGATTACCAAAAATTAGCAGATGGTGATATTAAGGGTTATATGCAAAGTATTGTAGAATCCGTTTCTGATATTGCTAGTAATATATTTGGTGATGGAAATGGAGGATATTCGGTAGAAAGTGTACTTGAAGGAATTGGTGATGTAGCAGGTGATATGCTTGGTGGATTTTTAGCCGAGAACATGCACAGTCCTGCTGGAGCTCAAGCTGCTAAAGCCTTTTTAACAGGTGAACCTACTGGAAGCTGGCACTTAACTGTTGGTAATCCATTAAACCCAGTTGCAATGATAGGTAACTTAGTATGTTTAAGTAGTGAAATTTCCTTTAATGGACATTTATCTAGGGATGATTTTCCTTCAAGCTTTACATTAACTGTAAAGGTAAAACCAGGTAGACCTAGAGATAAAGCTGAAATTGAGTCTATGTTTAATGCAGGTCGAGGTAGAATGTACCATCCAATCGAAGACTTCGGTGATATACTTGCACTTGAACCTACAGAAAAAGGATATGGTAGAGTTTCAGGAGTTGGTCATGACCCATGGGACCAAGGAATAGATTCAAATGCTTCAATTGCGGATAATACAAGAGGAGCAGGTAATGCACAGTTAAGATGGGCTGATGTAATATCTCAAGACCAATATGTAGAAAGCTCAAATGTAGGATTAGCATCTTCTGAAAACTATGGAGGAAATCAAGGTAATGCACAAGGCCTAATGGAAATGGTTGAAATGTCAGTAAATTTTGGATAATAATTATGAACTTAAAAACACTTAGAACAAAACGTAAAATAGCAGATAATACTTCTGTAACTAATTCAAAGAAAATTGATATGACTGAACCGAGTTTAATTCTTAAAAACGAAGTTCAGATTAGAGCATATCATCATGTAAGTGAATATGAAGAGGGTAGGTTAGACCTAATTGCCTTAAAGTATTATTCAAACCAGAGTCTAGTAGATATTATATGTAAAGCTAATGGGATATCTAATCCATTTGCCGTGGCTCAGGGAACTATACTCGCGATACCAGATAAAAGAGCAGCAACGTCATTATATAAAACTCCTAAAGAAGTTAAGAATAGTCCAAGAGACCAATTCGTAGAACCTAAAAGAGCAAGTCAAAAAGATAAAGCTAGAATTGAATTTCTTAAAAAGAAATCTAAAAAGAAAGCAAATGGTTCTAAAGAAAACCTGCCACCTAATATGTTAAAAACCGGCGAACAATATAAAAAAGTACAAGATAATGGTACTATTCTATTAGGTGCAAATATGCCGACTAATAAGAATCCTCAAGTTAAAAGAAAATAATAAATGAGCGCAACAGAATTTAACATTCTAACAATTACTGAACCTGCGATTGAACTAGAGCCATTTGAAATTGCAGATTCAGAAAGTGACCCAGAAGCTACTGATAAGAACCTAGATAAGTCTAGTAAAATTATGGGTGATAGCTATCCTGCGATTAGGGTTAATGGATATGATTTTAATAAAGGTGATATTTCTAATTTTACTTTAGAATTAAATAGCTTTCTGCCAAGATTAACAGTAACTGTAGAAGATAATAATGGATTGTTTACGGTTAATAGTTATCCTAAAGATGGTGACTTTTTGATGTTAATTATTAAATCAAAAGACGAAGATTTATATAAGCCAATCAGAATGGACTTTGATATACTTTCAGTCGATGCACCTCCTGTGAGTAGAGCTGAAGAATCAGGAATGGATGTTGGTGGAGGAACAGTAGATGAAGATGGTGATGAATCAGAACCTATGACACCTGAACCACCAACTTTTACGTTTACATGTCGGGCTAAAATACCTAAAATTCTAGCAGAAGCATGTCAATCATTAGGAGATGATACTAGTTTTAATCACTTAAATACCATAGCAGATGAACTTCAATTAGGATTTGCAAGTAATGAAACATCAACAGATGACTCAATGATAAGACTTCAGGCATTTGATACCTATGAAAAATTTATAAAAGACACGGCTGAAACTTGTTATATGGATGAGAATTCATTTTTTGAATGCTATATTGACCCTTATTATTATTTGAATTTCGTAAATGTAAATAAACAGTTTACTAGTGCAGAAGACTTAGAAGATACGCTAACTTCAATGGAACAAGACTTAGCTGCAAGTAGACAATTAGGAGATGGTAATGTTGATGGTGCTAATAAACAAGAAGCTAGATTAATGTTAACTAATCTACAAAAAGGCTCAGCAGGTACTAGTAGATATGTAGAAAGATATAGTATGATAAACAATGCAGGCGCGGTATTCTTATTAAATGGATATAAAAGAACTGCACAGTATTATTCAGAAGATGACGAGGCTTTTTTATCATTTGATGTAGACCCGTTTACTACAGAAGACGTTGCTGATGATGACCATCCATTAAAGGGTAATCCAAATGAGACTAGGTTTGAAGATGAGGTAAAATTCAAGTATCTGGGTAAACATACAGATAAAGAAAATGAGGGTAATGCTCATCTAAACTATCATTATGCTATGATTCAAAACCTTCAAAATAATGAAGAGCTTGATAAGTTAAAAGTTGTTGTAGAATTACCTACTGCAAACATGGCACTATATAGATTTCAAAGAGTTCCTTTTATGTGCTATGAAGAAGTTCCTAAAAGAATAGAAAAACAAAAGAAACTAGAAGAAAAAGCTGAAGAGAATGGTGCATCTAGAAGTAATAAAAGAGGAGATAAGGGAGACGCGAATCCAGAAAGACCAGGTCCTAAACAAGGTCAACCTAAGCTTAATGAGTTTATGACTGGTATGTATGTTATAGGTGAAATAGTATATATGTATAGTAATGACATGCAAACAATGAGACAAAGATTAACATTATTAAGAAGAGACTGGCCACATCCAGTATAAAATAAAAGATAAATAATATATGCCTTTAAGTAATTATCCAGATGACGGTTTATTCAGTTGGTCAAGAAAACCAGCTCACAAGTTTTCGAAGGGACTACTATCAACAGATGGTCCTTATCAAGACCCTACTGCCTTAGGATTTCAATTTTTGTTTGATTATGTAGATGTACCCGGAAGTCCACTTCTTATTGATGCAGAAGATGTCCCAGGCACGGCAATGGCATATCTTAAAAGTATTGGTGATACTAAAAGAATGGCATATCTTAAAAAGTTTATTGAGATATTAAGAATGATAAACAAAGATAGTCCATGGTATTGGCAAAGTGTTGAAGGCGTAAATGAAGCTTTAATTACAAAATCATGGGAAGGTTCAGGAGGAAATGCGTTCATGGGAGGTGCCGATAAACCTATAACAATAAATTGCCTTGAAAGTATAGATTTGAAAATAACTGGTTTGATGGAACTTTATAGACAAGCTGCATACGACATGCGAAACAGAAGAGCTATTTTACCAGAAAACTTGAGAAAGTTTAGAGCATATCTTTGGATTAGTGAAGTAAGAAAAATAAAAACACCTAGTACAGATGCTGTAGGTGGTGCAGACTTAAAAAATGTATATCCTACGACATCAGAAGATGTAAGTTCTGAGAGTAATCCTAGTGCACAGCCAAGTCCTGCAACAACAATAAAAGCAGAAGAACAAAAGAAGACTAAAAACTTTCAAGAAAATTTACCCTTTATTTTCTTGAAATTTGATTTCTGTGAATGGGATATAGATAATGGTCATTTACCACTAGAAACTCTAACATTTGCAAGTCCAGAATTTGCCAGTAATAAAATAAAGTTTACGTTTGGTAATGTAACAGAGCCTGCAAGTGTATTCATGCCTCAATTATTAGACTTACCAGTAGGTGATAAAGATATGCCTAATGTAGATAGTGAAACTGTTGCTGGACAATCTGCACAAACAGGAGCAGGAGACCCTGGTCAACCAGGTTCTCTGGCAGGAGCAGGAACTGGGGCTGGCGGAAATGCATTTGGAGCTCCAGTCGGAGAACCTTCATTTTTAGATTCATTTGTTAGTCAAGTTCAAGATAATCTTGCACTTGGAGTATTTGAAGACCTACCAAGTCCTGCACAGATATTAGAAACTGGAGTACAAAACTTAACTGCAGCAGGAGCTAATTTAGTAACTGGATATCTAAATAATCTATTACTTGGAAATGTTTATGAATTTAATTTAACAGATTTACGTTCTACTCTTCAAGGAGCTAGCGCAAACTCTTTAATACAGACAGTAAAAGATGAACTCGGTTTAAGTCAGACTGGAACTTCAGGAGGCGGACCTAATGTAGGAGATAATGTATATGGAAGTGAAGGTCCTGGTATTAGTGGCCCTCCACCACAAGAGAGATTATTTGACCCAGCAGGAGCTCCTACTAATCTAGATGGAAATGCTAGTCCTACGTTGTCTGAAGGAAATACGTTTGCAGACTCTACAGCACAACCATCTCCTGTACTTGGATTAGAAAGTTTATTTACAGATGTAGGCGGAAGTGCACCACTTAGTCAAGAAAATATATTGCCTGATGAAGATGGAAGTGCACCATTATCTGATGATAATGTGTATGGTGATTAACCTCTAATATATACTATATGGCGAAACAAAAAGCAAAAGAATTATTTAATGACAACTTAAAAGACACTAATTGGCTAGGTGAAGTTGTTAATAATGAAGACCCTTTATTTGAAGGTAGGTGTCGAGTAAAAGTATTCGGTAAGTTTGATGATATTCCTGATGACGATATTCCTTGGGCTAGATGTCAATATAGAGCTACTGCAGGTTCTGCAACTGGTTCTGGATTTCATAGTGTTCCTAAAGTAGGTTCTATTGTATGTATAAATTTTGATAATGGAAACATTTATGAACCAGAGTATTATTGTATAAATCATGTTAGTGACGAACTGAAAGCAGAAATAGAGGGTAGTTATGCAAATGCACACGCTTTAATATATGATACTGAAACTGAAGGTAGCTTAAAGGTATTTTTTACTGAAGAGACTGGTCTGATGATGGACTACAAAGAAACTCATATTAATATAAAACCTGATAATTCTATATTTATTACAAATCCAAATGGAGATATTATTGAAATGTTAAATGACGGTAATATAAGTATGACTCATAGTGCGGATGTTAATATAGAATGTGTTAATGCTACAATTACTGCATCATCAAAAGCACATATTAATGCACCACTTATTGACTTAGGAGAACAGGCTGCTGAAGCTGTAGTTAAAGGTGATACTATGAGAGATATATTTAATGCACACATTCACCCTACTCCTGCTGGACCATCTGGACCCCCAACATCTCCAATTGACCCCTCATTGAGTACTGTAAACTTTACTGATTAATTATGGCAATAAACTATGACGCATATCAAGGTGCAATTGAAGGAAGACTAGAACAGAATGCGGTTCCTGTTGTAGTAGAAGGACTTGCAACGGGTGCTTTTAATTTTTCAACCGGAAATGTAGTATTAACGGATGAATTTATTGTTGATGAAAATTTAGATACCTTTAGTGAGTTTTTAATTGATGAATTTCTTACTGTGCTTGCGGATGGTAGAGCAGGTGGTTTAGTACCACTTGCTGAAGGTACTTTAGATACTGAAGTTTCAACTAAAGATGAAAACGGAGACGATATAACGTTTAACAATAAACAAAAGCTTTTAGAAGACGCAGGCAGTTTAATTAAAACTATTCTAGAAAAAGATGAAGCTGACCTGACAGTAGATGATTATAGAAACCTTGTAGGTCACTTTTCATATTATCTTCAATTTTTAACATTTGATAAAGAAACAAACGGAAGCTTAAATCCTAACGCAGTACCAACTGCAGGAACTTTTATATTAGAGTGTGCAAAGGATTTAGAAAATACAATAGGTAATATATTCAAACAGGCTTTTGTTGATTTTAGTGTTTATACTTATTTTGAAAATGGTGAAGTAACACCAGGTAGTGAAATTAAAGTAAGAGCAATGATACCTTCTAGATTCGTAGAAGCACTAGAAAGAATTACAGACTCATGTACAGGTTCTTTTTTAGGACAAGACCCGACTCCTACAAAATCAGTTACTGAAACTAAAACACCAAAGCAGATGGAAAAATTAACTGCTTTACTTGATAGTACAACTAGAGATATAATGGGAACTAATATAACTAAAGACGATGTAGGTAAGCCAAATCCTGAAGGTGGAGTATATGTGTTAAATGATATGAAGAATATAGTTGTAGGAACTTATGAAGTTGAACCTACTCCTTATGTTATAGTAGATGATAAGATAACTTATGAACTTTCAGACCCTGTAATGGTTGAAGCGAATTGGTCAGGAATAAAATAAATAAATTATGCCGATAGGATATGCAAAATTAGAATCAGATGTAGCGTCTTGGTATACTGATACGATAAGTAATGATGGTACATTAAACGGAAGTTCTCAAGACTTCGCTGACCTGTGGAGTAACGGATATCAACAAGCAACTATGATGGGACTTGCCAGTGGCGGTTTACCCGGAAACGCAATAACTGCACCGTTAAATGCATCAGGAATTAATGCTGCATTAAAAGCTGCAATGGACCAAATGTATAGTGGAGAAGTTGAAGCTAGTATGGGTATATTCGCTCCTGTAGGTGCAGCAACTATTGCATACTGGGCTCCTGCTATGCCCCCAGGTGGAATCAGTCCTGTACCGCCACCTCCGCCTGGAGTAATTCCTAGTCCTGGTACAATAATAACTGACCCGGGTTTTGCACATATTAATTTAATAGCTCAGGCTTGGGTTGACCACTGGAGTCTTAATGAAACATCACCAGAAGATAAAGCTGCTCAGCTTGTAAGCGCACATAAAGCACATACTGATGCAATTATGGGAATGTGGACTGGTTTAATACCTGGAGCTCCACCTGTACCTCATGTCGCGACATGGACTGGCATTAAGTAAATATAACAAAAATTATTCAGAAGCCAAAGATATTATTTAATTATTTGATATATAATACTACAATACTATTTTAATCTTAAAACAAAAAACAAATGAGTGAAATTAAAAAAACTGATAACATAGAAACAGGCCTTGAAGACTTCGATTGGGATGCTTATGAATTTTCCGGCGGAGGAGGTAAATTAAAAGTTAATAAATCAGTTAAAACAAAAGGTAAAGACAAAGTATATTCATTTCACCCAGATGCCCAACAATTTTACGACTTATTAGAGAGTGGCGGAGTTCACAGCTATGAAGAGCCTGTTAAAGGCGGTATATATGAGGGTACTGTTGAAAATGTATCTGAAGAATCTGCATTAATAAATATAGGATATCGAGAGGAGGTTTACATTAAACTTGATAAAGAAAAACAAGAAAATGTTGATTTGCTTGAGACTGGTGCTAAAATAAGTATCAAGGTTCTAAATGAAAAAGAGGATTCAGGAGCAATAATGGGCTCTATGTCAGGTGCAATTGAATATATGAAAGAAGCAGAGTTAATAGAGAGCATAGAAACTCAAAATACTGCTTATGCCGGAGAAGTACTAGAATTAATTGAATCAGGAGGATATATTGTAAAAGTAAATGGTATAAAATGTTTCATGCCAGGCTCACTTGCAGGAATGAATAAATTATATGACTTTAAGTCTATTTTAGGTCAAGTATTATATGTTGTTCCTATTAACTTCTCAAAAGAAAAAGGTACTATAGTAGTATCACATAGACAGTATTTACAAACTTTAATTCCTAGTAAAATAGAAGAAGTAAGAGATAATTTAAGTGAATTATATACTGGGTTTGTAACAGGAACTACTAAGTTTGGAGTCTTCTGTGAATTTAATGAATGTTTAACTGGAATGATACATGCATCTGACTTGAATTCTAGTTTTAAGTCTTTACATTCTGAAAATTCAATTAAACCCGGAGATGAAGTTGAATTTTACATTAAAGAAATAGTTTCTGAAAAGAAAATCATTTTAACTCAGAATCCATCAACCGACCCATGGAGAAATATAGATGAGAAGTATAAGGTACCTAGTGTAGTTCAAGGTAAAATTAATGCAGTTAAAGATTATGGTGCATTCATTGAATTAGAAAAAGGTATTGTTGGTTTACTCCACTGTAGTGAATATAAAGATAAGAATATCGTTGAAGGCGAGACTACAGATATTAAAATAAATAAGATTGACAAGTCTACGAAAAAGATATTTCTAGCACTTGCTGATTAAGACTAATTATTTGTTGAATATATAGATAAAATAGACATGCCTGATAATGCTTTTAGACGAACAGAAATCAAAAATCTTATTAAACTCAAA